>Ga0265294_10006860_pt1 | contig 13609 bp, 14 predicted proteins | sample MunlanPumphouse3_FD_192504 | JGI IMG/M metagenome (GOLD analysis project Ga0265294, IMG submission 192504) | Groundwater microbial communities from a municipal landfill in Southern Ontario, Canada - Pumphouse #3 | ecosystem: Environmental > Aquatic > Deep subsurface > Groundwater | place... | reverse complement strand
CGTTGAACATTGGCAGCAGTAGGTACAACATTCGCAATTTCGGATATATAACCTACCCCACCTACTTTTTCTACACTGCCTCGGCGATGAAGTTCTTCTGTTAAGGTAATCATATCCACAGGTTCACCTTTTGCTTCCAACTCTACAATTGTTGAATACATTATTTGATTTGCCTCTTTGTAAAAATCCTCTGCCTGTAATATTTCCAACGCTATATAAACAGCCTCTTTATCTATCATCATAGAACCTAATACAGCTTGTTCTGCCTCTAGATTATACGGAGGCATTTTCTCCAACAATACACTCACTATTCTCACTCTTTTCCTATCCTATTACAATACATACCCTTAAGAAATACTCATCTGAGAAAGAGCCTCTTCCATGTTTTTGATCAAGACAATTTCTATCCCATACAAATCATTCGGCACATCTGCTCTATTCTCCTCAGGAATTAAAATCTTTACCATTCCTGCTTGTTTTGCCCCATAGGTTTTTTCAAATATACCACCTACAGCCTTGACATTACCTCGTATAGATAATTCCCCAGTAACCGCTACATCCTGCCTCAATGGTGTATTCGTCATCGCACTATAAATAGCTAGACAAATAGCCGTTCCAGCAGACGGTCCATCTATTTTTCCACCCCCAACAACATTAACATGAACATCGTAATTCAATATATCTTCGCCTGTTAATTTTCTCAAAACAGAAGAAGCATTAAAAACTGAATCCTTTGCCATAGAACCAGCAGTATCATTAAATCTCATCTTGCCTTCTCCTTTATTCAACGCAGGAAAAGCAACCGCCTCTATTTCCAAGACAGAACCTAAATATCCTAAAACACCCAACCCCAGAACTCGTCCCACTTTCCCTTCTTTAGACCCTTTAACTGTTACATAGGGAGAAAGGCGTGAAACCTGGATCACTTCATAAACATCTTCCTTTGTAACAGTAACTAATTTATCCTTATTTCCACTTTCATTTTGCCGATAAAGAGCTAGCCCGTATGCATCTGCCAGTATACTATTCGCCTTGCGCCCTTCAATGGTATACTCACCAATTAAAGTTGAAATACCTTCTTCCATCTTTACTTGAAGCTTGTTAACCGCATTTTCAATTATTGTCTTAATATTTTTAGGTGTAAGTGGTTCAAAATACACTTCCGCACAACGGGAACGAATAGCAGGATTGATTTCAGAAGAATCACAAGTAGTTGCTGCTATCAATACGAAATCTGCCGGGGCTCCCTCTTCAAAAATCTTTTTTATATATTGAGGGATATTTGCATCATAAGAATCATAATACGCCGAATCATAATGTACCCTCTTATCCTCCAACACTTTCAAAAGTTTGTTTTGTAATGCAGGATCCATTTCACCTATTTCATCAATAAATAGCACTCCACCGTGAGCCTCCGTAACAAGTCCCAACTTCGGTTCCGGAATTCCAGTCTCAGCGTAATCTTTACGTGCCCCTTGATAGATCGGATCATGTACCGATCCCAAAAGAGGATTAGTTATATCTCTTGGATCCCATCTCAACGTTGCTCCATCCACCTCTACAAAAGGAGCATTTTTAGAGAAGGAAGAGTATTCTCTATCTTTAACAATACCCAAGATTAATCGTGCTGCCGTGGTCTTCCCTACTCCCGGTGGTCCATATATAAGAATGTGTTGAGGATAAGGGCTCGCCATTTTCGCAAGCAGCGATTTAACCCCTCTCTCTTGACCTATTACTTCTTCCAGTTTTTGAGGACGTAACACCTCCATCATCGAACGTGCTAAACCCAAAGAATTTTTCTTTTCCAGAATTGCCAGTCTTTTCAGTGTCTGTGCATTTTCTGGATTAGGATTTTTTTCCTTAATTAACTGCCTTGTAACCTCCTTTATGTAATCCTCATGTCGATCCTGCATTTTCTGAACTACTCGTTTTTCAAGTTGATCTTTTACTGCTTTTTTGGCAATGGTTTCGGCAATTTTTTCCTCTACTTTTTCTACAAGCAAAAAAAGATCTGCCTCTTCTTCTGTTAAAACCATAGTTGAATTTTCATACACTAATCTCTTTAAAGCCAACGCTCTATTTCTCACTTTACTGGAACGCAATAATTTTACAGTTTCTAGTTTTGTTGCTTTCAGAACCATTTTATCAGCACCTATTATATTTGAAAGCAGTTCCAGCAAAGCATCTATCTGATGCTTCGCCAAATCATCCTGATCTATCTTTTCACCCATTCTTTTCTCTTTATCTTGGTAATATGAGTACAACAAATCCTTCATTAGCTTATATTTTCCCCTTTCTCATTTTGCCATAACTACATGAAGCTGTATGGTAGCAGAAACCTCGGGGTGCAATTTTATTGATACAGAATACGTTCCTAAATTTTTTATAGAGCTTTCCAATTCAATTTTTCTTTTATCTATAGAAATTCCTTCCTTGCTTTCTAACATTTCACTTACGTCTTTGTTCGTAATTGAACCAAAAAGCCTTCCTCCTTCCCCTATTTTTACAGGAATAGAAATACTAACTTTTCCCAAGCGTTTTTTCAAATCTTGAGCACTTTTGTACTCCTTTTCTTTTCTTTTATCCTGTATTTCTTTTTTATTATTCAAATCCCTTAAATTACCTTCTGTTGCCATAAGCGCTAATCCTTTAGGAATTAGGTGATTTCTAGCAAATCCTTCGGCCGCATTAATGATATCACCTTTTTTCCCCGTTCCTTTAATATCCTTTGTTAATATTACTTTCATCAAATGTTTTCTCCTTTCAAAATACTTCATTTAATTTTTTTGCGAAATCGGTCTCTATTTTTAAGCTCACCCAAAAAATTGTACACTTATCTACCTGAGCATCTTAATCTGTCCTAACCCCCACGGGGTAACTTGCGAAAATTAATTAGTAAATCAAAAAAGCCAACACTTGCTATGGCGAAAATTATAGTTTGAAAAAATAATAAACAAAATATAAATGTAATGATCTTAAACGTTCTACTTGCGAAATACTTTTTCATATAAAATACTACCACTGATAGCCCTGAAATAAACAGCACAGGTACGTAAACCATCATGATATTCAAGCCTACTGTAACTAACTGTGTAACCTCTCTCTCTTTTCCTATAAGATACGCACCAAACCCAATAATAAAGCCATACACAATCCACCAAGGCAATTCCCATTCCCGGAAAGGAGCAATCGGATGTGTGGAAATTCTTAACTTGTTTAAAATTTTGTCTGAAACCATGTAGTTAATAAACGCAACACTATATCCCCATACAATAATAAATGCCGGAATAAGAAGACTCATTATCTTTACGGAATACTCTACTATTTGACGAACCATTTCCTCTGTAATACCGGTTCTTGCTGGATTACTGAACAAACCTCCATTTTTATATAGCTCCATCATTGGTTCAACGCTGTCCTTCATCAACCTAACCACATCAAATTGTTCTGGTCCAAAGAATGTTATCATTAAAAAAATACTTAATAACCCTGATGCAAGAGCTACGCCTGTGCCAATAAATATAACTATTCCGGGACTTGATTTTTTTTTAAAGGAATATCCGTAAAAAATTGATAATGCCCCAAACTGTATTACTAAAATTAAAGCTTTAATGGGATTTGACATGGAAAAAATGAGTATTCCTGCCACCGTCATAGCTAAAACCCCTATTGAAATACCATGCCGAATAATCAGTACAATAATCGGAACTGTCCAAATCATATCCGTAAATATCTTAATAAACGGGAAATATATACCTGTCAGCCCTAATATTGCAGTTATGGCAGCCATCATTGCCCCTTCTGCAATAGCCGCAGTTTGTGTTGTATTTTTCACTTATTTTGGTCACCTCTTTAAATCCAAATAATCCTTCAATACTGATAAATCCCCATACCACTCCTCGAAAGGATTCTTTTCTTTAAGCATCATTATTATGTTATCATAAAAACATTTATCTAAGCACCCATAATTTAATCCCAATCGTTTCGTTAAAAGAAAACACCTAATCATCATCTTAGCAGAAGCATTTAATGTGTCTTCAGAGTCTCCAAAACTTCAACATTCCTAGCAATATCCAGTTCGGATTCTTTCATCATTAATCCTCCCCATATCAACATTACACAATAACTATTCATATTCTATTTTTGAAAGTAAAATCCTGCACATTTATCTTGGTATTTTAAGTAGCAACTAAAAATATCTGGTAAAATAAAAATAAAGGAAGCCTTGGCTCCCTTTATCAGAATAACTAACTGTCGCTAAAACTCCTAGCATAATTCAACTAACTTTATAAGATTTCTATTCAGCTGTAAAAGGAAGTAAAGCAATATTCCTAGCTCTTTTAATAGCTACTGTCAACTGACGTTGATGTTTAGCACAATTCCCGGAAATACGACGAGGTAAAATCTTACCACGCTCGCTAACGTACTTTTTCAAACGTCCTAACTCTTTATAGTCAATGCCATCTACCTTATCCACGCAGAAACTACATACTTTCTTGCGTGGACGGCGACCACGATCACGTCTCACCATTTTTTCACTCCTTGAATTAATTTTTTAAAAAGGAATATCATCATTAGTGAATTCCACTTCGCTACCTACAGAACCAACGTCCTGTTTTACATTGTTGTTATCTCCTCGTCTATCCAAAAACTTAACAATACTTGCTATAACCTCAGTTACCCAATGGCGTTGTCCTTCTTTATCATCGTAAGTTCTAACTTGAAGACGTCCATCAACAGCTACTAAACTACCTTTTCCAATATAATTGGCACAGTTTTCTGCCTGCTTTTGCCAAACAACAATTGGAATAAAGTCTGCCTCCTTTTCGCCCTGTTGGTTAGACCTATACCGATCAACCGCAAGTGTAAAGGATGCCACGGCAGTCCCACTAGGCGTATAACGCAACTCAGGATCCTTGGTCAATCTTCCAATAAGTACCACATGATTCAACACACTCATCACCACCCATAACATTACAATATACCAAAAAATTAATCATCCTTACGGATAATCATAAACCTAATTACCTCATCTGTAATCTTCAAAACACGGTCTATCTCCTTGACCGTTTCAGGAATACCCTTAAAGTTAACTAAATAATAAATACCTTCAGCTAAATCATTGATCTCATATGCCAAACGCCTTTTACCCCATTTGTCAATCTTAGCTAACTCACCACCATTATTGTTAATAAGGTTAGTAATCTTCTCAATTACAGCATTTGTAGCTTCTTCTTCTAAATTTGTCTTAACAATAACCACCATTTCATAATCACGCATAAAACCATTCACCTCCTCCCCCCGGACTAAACGACTCTACCTTTTAGATAGAGCAGGGATCTTTCACCAAAATATTGTACCATACATTTTCTTAATTGGCAACTTCATTGAACGTCTCTCAATTCTCCGTCTCTTCCTTAATTCCCTTCTTTAATATCTTTCTAACCGACTTCTCAAAAGAAGGTCTGTCTAGCCATACCTGTCGCTTACACTTCAAGCATTTTATGCGAAAATCCATCCCTGTACGCATGACTTCCCATTCATCATTACCACATGGATGTTTTTTTTTCATCCTAACAACGTCTCCAATATCGTACTGTGCCATTCAAATCACCTTTCCAACCTTCTACTTTTTACTCATTCACTCTTTCTTCATCTACACTATTTAAAACTTCCAAACAATCTTTTGCTCCTTTTTGAACCCAAGGATCAACATCATCAAGAAAAGGTGTTACCAACTCAGAAGCATCTTTTACCCCTAGCCTTGCTAAAACCTCCAAAGCTTTTGCTCTAATTTGCCAAATGGGATCGGTAAGACATATCGCAACCTCAAGCCACAAATCCTTAAACACAAATTTTTCAACCGCTGTTAAAGCTGCTCTCTTTAAAAGAACTTCTTCACTAAGCAATGCCGAATTTATAAATTTTTTGCATTTGGGATCGTTACTTGCTGTTAAAATCTCCAAAATTTGTCCTTTTACCTTGGGCTTGGCTAAATCATACGCCTTAAAAAGTTCCTCCCGAGCAAGAAAATCCATTTCTAATAAAACTTCACCCGCCCTAGATGGTGCTACCTCACTCTTTAATAATAATTCCACAATATACGGAACAACAAGTCTTGGTGTATGATTTTTTAATGCACCTGCCGCAACCAACTGAACATTACTGTCCTTATTTACTAAAAGTGATGCTAATATTTCTACTGTTTTCCTAGCAGGTATATATCCTAAGCACTCAATAACCTCTAATCTTTCTGTCCTATCTTTCAATAGTTCTATAAGCTCCTCTACCTTATCCGAAAACATCAAACGTACTAGATCACGCGTCTGCCTTTTTTCCAAATCAGGCATTACTTTTTTCACTATCTCCCAACCTTGCCCAAAATCCAATAGTTTTAATTTGTTTAGCAATTGAGTTTCAAAGCACCCTGATGTGCTCAAAATCTCCTCTTCTAATGTTTCTATATTAGGTTTTCTTATTCCTCCCAATGACCATCCCATAATCCACTAACCCCCTAACTCATTCCTATAAACAAAACATCACTAATTTATTAGATAAAAACGCAAATACCGATACAAAATATGGAACCAAACTAGCCTCTCCTATAGTATTCGTCATTGCAGCAAAGAAACTAGGTTCTGTCATTCCGGCAACATAAAATATTGGATTTATAAATCCAAATATAACAACTAAAATTAATGCTACTATAAACGTTTCCGCCACAAGCCCTCCCAGTCTATTTAGAAATCCCAATATTGTTCCATCGCTAATTCTAGTTATCAAATGAGAAATCATCACCATTAATTTTGCAAGCACTAACCAAATAATTATAATAGCAATTACCTTAACAACAATTCCTGCTAAAAACATATACAACACATCACCCATATTTAATTCCGAGGGTACAACTAATCCATTCCCTAACTCCTGTATATATACAGACAATTGCGACTTAATATTTTCTGGTAAATGTGCCTTATCCATATAAACACTCAAATCTGGTACAGACAGTATATTCACTCCTTGCAGGCTAGCAGAAATGGGAATTGAAAGATGCTCTTTGAAAAAATTTCCTATAATTTCACTAAGATGAATGCTTTTATCAAACCAATTTGTCAGATAAGTATTATATTTAAGTGCAACGAATAAACCTACGATACTACTTAATAACCCTATAACACTATTTAAAAATCCTTTTCTATACCCAAATATAGCTCCCAACAACAGCAACACAATAATAATCAGGTCAACTATATTCATTCTACGTGCACCTCCTAAGCTATACTTCGCAATTGTGCCTTGTTATCCCTTTTCTTCACTCTTATATCAGTTAAACAAAATCCCCTTTCATAAAAGAGGATTTTGACAGCAACTATCATTAAATAAACTTCTAACTCAAAAACTTTTCCTTGATTATTTCCCTGAGTTTTTCTCGAGCTCTCGGTGTCCCCACAATAACAAGCACATCTCCTGACTCAAGCTTCATATTTGAAGGTGGTGAAAACGTTTCTTTGCCATCCCTTTTTATAGCTGCAATGGTAGTTTCTGTTATATTCCTAAGATTGGTTTCTGCAATGGTTTTTTCTGCCATCCATGATTCTGGCGGCAAAATAATTTCTTCGATCTGCTGAAGAATAGAGGATTTTTGAAACGAGTATTCTAAGAACTTTGAAAGTTCCTTCTCAAGCTCTGTCTCTAAAATTTGACGTTGGTTAAAAAGTATACTTATTCTATTTCTTAAATCCAATACCTTCTGACGCTCATTAAATTCTTCTAAATATTCCCTTGCCAAACTACTTGATCTAACAATTATACCACTTCCAGTTACTGCCTCTACTACACCAATATTCTGCAAAAGTGCAATACTCCGTCGTATTGTCTCTGGAGATACATTATACGTCCCTGCCAACAAAGAACGCCCTGATAATTTTTGATCCACACGAAACTCACCACGCACTATTTTTTGAGCTATATCTATTGCTATCTGTTCATAACGTGAATAGCCTGTGTCAACACGTTGCTGCATTTTTCTTCTACCTCCAAAAAGTTCTTATTCTTATTCTACCAAATTTCCGTTTGCAAGTACAATATCCTATTAATTATTATTACCTTTTCTTTCCTATTGTCACCTCTTTACTTCTGCACTTTTTCCACCATATGAAGCTGATATTATTACACTGTCAAACCCTTTAGGAAACATTACATTTCCGTCTCGAGAAACCACAGCTACATTTTTGTTACTCGTATTCCAAACAACCAATTTAGTAACATCTAATACCGTATTATCATTATAGTATGCCCACGCTCTAAGTTGATTCGCCCCTCTGGACAAATCTCCTTCTATTTCCAATTTATCTATTCTTGTTCTCAAATCTTCAGGAAAAACCTCCACCTCTAAACCGTCTCTAAACCCCAAGCCTTGAGCTGTAATTCTTGCTTTTCCTAGTCTCCCTGTAAATACCAAAGTACCCTCCTTTATTGTAGCTACACTAGGTTGATTGGAATACCATTTTAGCTGAGATGTAACATCCTTGTTAGTGCCATCACCTAAGATAGCTAACCCAGTCAATTTTACAGGAATAAAACTAAAATAAACCTTATGCTCTTTTATTATTACTCGACAAATTCGATTCTTATCAATACTTCCCAACAGATTGTTATATCCTGATATGGTATCACTCAATCCTCCATAATTCGCTGTCAATTCTACCTTGCCTGGATTAGCAGAAAAGTAAACAGCCTCCTCATATATGCTAACAGTCTCGGGTGTAGAAGTATACCATTTTACATTCTTTGTTACATCTTTTCTTTCCCCATTATTATAAATGCAAATCACCTGAGCAGAGTAAATCCCCTTTTCTCCGATCGGATTGTTATTAATATATAACCTCTTTGGCAAGGATTTTTCTATAACAGGTACTTCTACGGTTACGCTATCTTTTACTAATTCTCCTTCACAACCTCGACCCGAGGCTATTATTGTTATTTCACCAGCTTCTCCTGTAAATGTAATAATACCTTCTTCTGTTATATTTGCAACTTTACTATTACTAACCGACCAAGTAATATCCGAGGTTTGAATCATTTTTGTCCCATCATTATAAATTCCCGTCACAGACAAAGTTCTTGGTTCATCAACCCACGCAGACGTAAAATTTAAGCTCTGATTTATTGATATACTTTTAAGGAATCTTCCCACTTTTACTACTGTTTCATAATCATACCTACCATACGACACTTCTATTTTAGAAACACCATAAACCCCCGTAAATGTGATTTCCCCTTCATTATTGACCATAAGAACCTTTTTATCACTAGAAACCCAATCCGCACTTTCACTAGCTATAACTTTCTCAGATTCATCCGACATAATCGCAACAAGCGTCAACTTTTGCTTTTCAACAGCGTACTTTATATCTTCTTTTATTTTAATACCCTTAATCCAAGCTACAGTATCGTCTTCATTATCAACAGTTGTATTAACAGCATTGGAAAATTCCTTATATGCTGCTTTAACAGAAACGTACCCTTCTTCACCTGTAAAAGTAACTATTCCCTGACTATTAACCCAAGCTACCCATGGATTTGACGTAGACCAAACCACCTTCTCATCCGACCCGAAATACTTAACACTTCCATCACTCAAGCATCCTTTAAGTACAAGTCGATACGGCTCACTACTGTAAGCAAGAGAATTTTCTATATCTATACTTTTAACCCAAGGTTCTACATGTATTGTTTTTTTACCACTTACTCCGCCTTTATATACGCTTATTGTTACCATTCCACCTTTTCCCGAAAACTCTAATCTGCCCCCTTTGGTAATAGTCGCAATAGATACGTCCGAGCTCTTCCATACCAGGTTACCTTGTATCATTTGTTTCACTCCATCTGCTTGAACCCCCGTTGCCGTAAGATAGGTAGTTCCTTCACCCGGAATGATTTCTTCATTTATCTCTAAATTTGTATATGTTACTGCATTAGCTACTAAAGGTGATACCCAAAAAAGCAAGGCAAAAGCCAAGGTAAAAACCAAGAACTCTACTTTTCTCAAAATAACTCACCTTCCCTTCTGCTTAACAATGGTTTAACAATGGTTTAACAATGGTTCAACGATTGTTTAACAATGGTTCAACAATAGTTTAACAATGGTTTAACAATGGTTTTCCTGACCAACTGTCCAACTTTCCAACCGTTCAGCATTGTGCCGAATAATGATCGTGATTAACCAATTCTCTATATTTTTGAACTACTTTTTTATAATCTTCCCAAGCAGGAGCTTTTAAGCGTGGATTTCGTAGCAAGGCTGCCGGATGATACGTTGGCATCGTACAAATATTTTGAAATTTTATCCAATCACCACGCATTTTTGTGATTTTTGCTTGTGGATCAATCAACCCCTGAAGAGCCGTTGCCCCTAAAAGTATTATGATTTTTGGTTCTATTATATTTATCTGTTCTTTCAAATAAGGAAGACAAGCTGCCCTTTCCTCTGGAGATGGCACCCTATTTTTCGGTGGTCTGCATTTTACAATATTAGCAATATAGATGTGATCTTTTCTATTAAAACCACACGCTTCTAATATTTTATCCAAAAGTTGTCCTGCTCTTCCAACAAAAGGCATCCCTGTTTTGTCCTCTTCTGCTCCTGGTCCCTCTCCAATCAACATTATTTTTGCTTCTGGATTACCAGCACCAAAAACAACCTTTTGGCATCCTTTTCGTAACGTACATTTATCACAATCCTCAACTATCTGCTGAAGTTTTTTTATTTCTTCTGTCTTAGTCATTTTTCTGCACCCCCATCTCACCTAACTATAATAATATCAGTTTTCTCTATAAAAATCTAAAGTTTTTTTAGATTATTATCATTGATATGATACAAATAATAATTATATAAATACGAAAAAAAATATTACATTAAAATGATTAAAGCGCATCTATTTGCGTATACTATAGTCAGATACGAAAAAATATATTGCTTTATATTAAGGAGCATGCTATAATGAATTTGAATGATATGTTAAATAATAGTAGAGGTTTTGAAAGGAAGAAAACGATGAAATTGAATAAGATAAAGGTTGGAGGATTTAAAAATACAGACGATACAATCGTAGAATTAAATAATATAACAACTTTAGTATCTCTAAATAGCTTTGGAAAGTCAAATTTACTTCAGGCCATAGACTTTGGAGTGGATTTTATAAACAGTACAGATGAAGAAAAGCGAAAGATGATGTCATGGATAAAAGGTATCCCTTTAACTAAATCTATAGCTTCTAAAGACTATAAAATCGAATTTGAAATGCAAACAACTATTAATGAAGTTACTTACAATGTAATTTACGGTTATCAATTTGCGTGGAGAAGAGATGATAATACTGGTACAAGAATTGTTGGAGAGTGGCTTAGAATTAAATTGGACGATAAAAACCAAAAGTATAACCAATATATTAACCGAACAGCAGAAAATTCGTTTTACAAAACATCGGAAACGGGAAGATGTAGCAATAAGATTGCTATTGCACCAAATGAATTAATTATAAATAAGCTAAAGGCTTTCGATGGATTGTTTTATAAAAAAATAATTAAAAGGATAAATAATCTAAGTATTTATATTGAGAAACATTTTGATACAAGTTCATCATATAGACTAGATCCTTTTATCCGAACAGATATGGAAGCTTTAGAAATTGAAAGCAGTGCTGATGTACCGAGAGTAATATTTTGCCTTAAGAAACAATTCCCAGACAAATATCAATTATTAATAGATTCTTTTATGCAGCTTTTTCCGCAAATTACTGACATTACCGTAGAAGAACTAACCATCAAACATAATGGAAAAAACCAAATACCTCAAGATTTGCCCATTAAGGTAACAAATCAATTATATGTTATGAATGTAACCGATATGAATTTGAATCAACCAATTAATTTTGAAAGCATGTCCGATGGTGCAAAAAGAGTGTTTTTGCTTTTAGTATGTATACTATTAGCAGATATAAATGGGTTATCATTAATAGCTATTGAAGAACCCGAAAACTCAATTCATCCAAGTCTACTACAAAGCTACTTAAGGGTAATATCTCAGTTTTTAGGAAAGTGTAAAGTAATTATCACTAGTCATTCCCCATATATACTTCAATATCTTGAGCTATCTAATATTTATATAGGATTACCTAATCCAAAAGGAGTAGCTAAGTTCTCTAAGATTCGGCAATCTATGCAAAAAACATTGATAAATGAAGTTTGTAATGTTGATATGTCTGTAGGAGATTATATTTTTGACCTATTAAGTGGTTCAGAAGATGCTATAGTTGAACTAGGCAAATTCTTGGAGAATGATTTTTATGAATAAAGGTATTGTGATTTTTATAGAGGGAGATACAGAGGTTGAATTTTATAAAAAGTTACTTGAAAACATTCGTTCTCTGTGTGATGATAAAATGTTTCATTTGTCAAAAATTTTTACAAAAAATTTAAAGGGTATAGGTAATTACAAAAATAGAGCCTATCGGGTTTTTACTAACGACATTGTACAGAATAATCCAGGAATATCTTTTAGGGCTTTTCTCTGTTATGATACTGACGTTTTTGAGTTTTCTCAAAAACCGCCGGTTAAATGGAAAGATGTAGAGAAAATTCTACTAGATAACGGAGCTGAAAAAGTTATTCATATAAAAGCTAAAAAATCTATTGAAGATTGGTTTTTAAAGGATCATCTTGGATTATGCAAGTATTTAAGATTACCTATTACTACAACATACAGTGGTTTAAACAGTGTTAAGAAAATGGAAACTCTTTTTAAGAAAGCTAACAAAGTATATATTAAAGGCGGAAAAACGAATGGCCTCATAGAATCATTAGACATAAAGAAAATAATGAAAGAAATATGTTGCGAAATAAAACCTTTGTGTAAGGAATTAGGGGTAAAATGCGTTGGTGAACTTTGCAAGTCAAACGACAGGTCTAAATCAGTGAACTAAATACATACATATGAAAGATTCACCTTAATATTAATAAATCATAGGAAACAACAATAAAGCTCTTTAAATTTCAATGAAATTTAAAGAGCTTGAAAATCTTGGTTGCGGGAGAAGGACTTGAACCTTCGACCTTCGGGTTATGAGCCCGACGAGCTACCAACTGCTCCATCCCGCGACATCATTTATAATTAATAAAAAGCGACTAAACAGAATGATATCACATATGTAATGCTTATGCAAGTTTTATCTTGCTTTTTTTGCTACATCAATCTTGCTTTTTTAAGGTATATGCTATTCCCAACGTACCAGGTCCTACGTGAACTCCTATTACCGGTCCTATTGGACTAACTAAAATTTCTGTGTCTGTAATATCATTTAATTTATCTATAACATGCTGTGCCTCATAAGGACAATTAATATGATGAATCGCTATTTCTTCTATGCCGTACATCTCATAATCATTTTTAAATATTTGGTGTACCTTCTTCACTGCTTTTTCGAATGTTCTTACCTTATCATACACAGTAACTCTTTCTTTTACTGTGAGAATAGGTTTTACCTTTAAAAGAGTTCCCAAAAGGCTCATCGCATCCCCAATTCTTCCTCCTTTTCTTAAATACTCT
>Ga0265294_10006858_pt1 | contig 13610 bp, 12 predicted proteins | sample MunlanPumphouse3_FD_192504 | JGI IMG/M metagenome (GOLD analysis project Ga0265294, IMG submission 192504) | Groundwater microbial communities from a municipal landfill in Southern Ontario, Canada - Pumphouse #3 | ecosystem: Environmental > Aquatic > Deep subsurface > Groundwater | place... | reverse complement strand
GAAGGTAATCCCAAAAGATAGCCAATTTTGTTTGGCAGGGATCGAAAATACCAGATGTGAGCAACGGGAACCGTCAGGGCAATATGCCCCATCCGTTCACGGCGCACCTTTTTCTCTGTGACTTCAACACCGCACCGATCGCATATAATTCCTTTGTAACGGATGCGCTTGTATTTGCCACAATGACATTCATAATCCTTAACTGGACCAAAAATCCGTTCGCAGAACAGGCCGTCTCTTTCCGGTTTATAGGTCCGGTAATTAATGGTTTCCGGCTTGAGAACCTCGCCGCTCGACCGCTCCAGGATCTCTTCTGGTGAAGATAGCCCCAGGGCTATTTTGGTAAAGCTCGGCTTTACCTTGGTATCTTTCCTGAACGCCATAATATGTAGAGTTCTTTGTTTATCAGGACATTAAATCATATTAACACTCAAACCAAGTCCGCGCAGTTCATGCAACAGGACATTCAGCGACTCGGGAATACCAGGAACTGGCAGAGGTTCTCCCTTAACAATCGCTTCGTAGGCTTTTGTTCGGCCAATTACATCGTCTGACTTCACCGTCAGGATTTCCTGCAAGATATGTGCAGCACCGAATGCTTCAAGTGCCCATACTTCCATCTCTCCAAAACGCTGTCCACCAAACTGAGCTTTACCTCCAAGAGGCTGTTGGGTAATCAACGAGTAGGGACCAATGGAACGGGCATGCATCTTATCCTCAACCATATGACCAAGCTTCAGCATGTAGATGATCCCTACCGTGGCCGGCTGATCAAACCGATCGCCTGTTCCTCCGTCATACAAATAGGTTCTTCCATACTGCGGCACTCCAGCCTTATCCGTTAACTCCGTAATCTCTTCCAGAGTTGCTCCATCAAAAATCGGGCTGGAAAACTTAAGCCCTAGCTGAGCTCCGGCCCATCCCAGTACAGTTTCGTAAATCTGTCCAAGGTTCATTCGACTGGGAACCCCCAGGGGGTTAAGCACGATATCAACAGGCGTCCCGTCACTCAAGAAGGGCATATCCTCATAGCGCACAATCTTCGCAACGATGCCCTTGTTTCCATGGCGACCAGCCATCTTATCACCAACCGTGAGCTTGCGCTTCTTGGCAATATAAACTTTGGCAAGCTGAACAATTCCGGCAGGCAGTTCATCACCGATCGTGACATTATACTTCTTCCGCCGGTGGTCACCTTCAATCTCTTTAAACTTGATCAGATAGTTCTGAAGAAGCTCCTTAATGGTATCGTTCTTATCCTTGTCAGTCGTCCACTTATTGGGGTTAACCGTAAGATAATCAATACCTTGCAGAGCTCTCTGGGAAAACTTCGTCCCTTTAGGAATGATATCTTCATTCAGATAGTTCTTTACCCCTTGCGAAGCTTTACCGCCAACTAGGTTAGCGAGCTTCTCGACCAGAATACCGGTCAGATCATCCACCTGGCGCTTAAATTCCTGGTCAAATTTATCGATAAGAGTTTTTTCGGCAGCCCGGATTTTCCGGTCTTTCATACTCTTGGAGAAAAGCTTCTTATCAATAACAATTCCATTCAATGACGGACCAGCTTTGAGGCTAGCATCCTTGACATCACCAGCTTTATCACCAAATATCGCCCGGAGGAGTTTCTCTTCAGGTGAAGGATCAGACTCTCCTTTTGGGGTAATTTTTCCAATCATGATATCGCCTGGTCTAACTTCAGCACCAATACGAATCAATCCATTCTCATCCAGGTTCCTGGTAGCTTCTTCACTAACATTAGGAATATCCGCTGTGAGTTCTTCGAGACCTCTTTTGGTATCCCGAACTTCCAGCAGATACTCGTCAATATGGATCGAAGTAAACAGGTCTTCACGCACTACCCTTTCCGAAATCACGATAGCATCCTCAAAGTTGTACCCTTTCCAAGGCATAAAAGCAACTTTCAGGTTTCTACCCAACGCCAGCTCTCCATCACGGGTAGCATAACCTTCGGTCAGAATTTGACCTTTGGTAACTCGATCTCCTTTTCTAACAACCGGTTTTAGGTTGATAGTAGTATTTTGATTTGTTTTATGGAATTTCGGCAACCGGTATGTTTTAATTTGGCTGTCGAATGAGACAAACTGCCTATACTCGTCGCGATCATAACGAACAACGATCCTGTCAGCATCGGCATATTCTACAACGCCATCGCCTTCAGCAGTAAAATGAATTCGGCTATCCAGCACTACGTTATGCTCGATTCCAGTTCCCACAATGGGGGTTTCCGGAGCGATCAGGGGGACAGCCTGCCTCATCATGTTTGATCCCATGAGAGCTCGGTTAGCATCATCATGTTCCAGGAAAGGAATCAAGGATGCTGCAATGGAGGCAATCTGGTTCGGCGCCACGTCCATCAGGTTCACCTCCTCGGGTGATGCAATGGGAAAGTCGCCCTCATACCGCGACTTGATACGGGTATTGACGAAATAACCATTATCATCCAGTACGGCATTGGCCTGCGCGATAATCCTCCCCTCCTCCTCTTCAGCTGTCATGTAAATGATACCCTCTTCCGTCAGATCAACCTTGGTAGAATCGACCTTACGATAAGGCGTTTCAATAAATCCAAGCTCGTTCACCTTGGCGTAAACACATAGGGAAGAAATCAGTCCGATATTAGGACCTTCAGGGGTTTCGATCGGACAGAGGCGTCCATAATGGGTGTAGTGTACGTCACGTACCTCAAACCCTGCCCTTTCCCGAGAGAGACCTCCCGGTCCGAGGGCCGACATACGACGCTTATGAGTCATTTCGGCCAGCGGGTTTGTCTGATCCATAAACTGAGACAGAGCATTCGTTCCAAAGAACGAATTGATTACCGAGCTCAATGTTTTGGAGTTAATCAGGTCGATCGGTGTAAAGACCTCATTATCACGAACGTTCATTCTTTCGCGAATCGTCCTTGCCATACGGGCCAACCCCACGCCAAACTGGCTGGAGAGCTGCTCACCTACGGTACGAACCCGGCGATTGCTCAGGTGATCGATATCATCAACCAGCTCTTTGGAATTGATCAGCTGAATGAGATACTTAATGATACTGATGATGTCTTCGCGTGTCAGGACTTTGGTTTCCATGGGAATTTCAAGCCCCAGTTTCCGGTTGATCCGGTAACGACCAACATCTCCCAGATCATAGCGCTTGTCAGAGAAGAAAAGCTTATCAATGACATCCCTTGCGGTTGCATCATCTGGTGGATCAGCATTTCTTAACTGACGGTAGATATGCACTACTGCCTCTTTTTCAGAGTTACAAGGGTCTTTCTGGAGTGTATTATAGATAATGGCAAAATCTGACACATTAGTGTCCTCTTTATGCAGGAGGATTGATTTTGTACCAGAATCGACGATTGCATCGATATGGTCATTCTCCAAGACCGTTTCACGATCCACGATGATTTCATTTCTTTCGATGGAGACCACTTCGCCGGTATCCTCATCAACAAAATCCTCAATCCAGGATTTTAGCACACGTGCTGCCAATTTTCTTCCGACAACTTTCTTGAGTGCTGATTTGGAGACTTTTATCTCATCGGCTAAGCCGAAAATTTCTAAAATATCGCGATCACTTTCATAACCGATTGCCCGTAACAAGGTTGTTACCGGGAGTTTCTTTTTTCGGTCAATGTAAGCGAACATGACATTATTAATATCGGTAGCAAATTCGATCCAGGAACCCCTGAATGGGATCACCCGGGCAGAATAGAGTTTGCTTCCATTAGCATGGGTACTTTGACCAAAGAATACTCCTGGTGACCGATGCAGCTGAGAAACCACTACGCGCTCGGCGCCATTGATCACGAAAGTTCCTCTTGATGTCATGTAGGGTACGGTACCCAGGTAAACATCCTGTATCACCATATCAAAATCCTCATGTTCCGGATCGGTGCAATAAAGTTTAAGTTTAGCCTTAAGCGGAATGCTGTAGGTTAAACCTCGCTCGATGCACTCCTCGATGGAGTAACGCGGAGGATCTATATAATAATCAAGGAACTCCAGAACAAAATTGTTCCGTGTATCCGTTATCGGAAAGTTCTCTTGGAAGACCTTGTACAGGCCCTCATTTTTTCTTTGCTCCGGCGTTGTTTCGAGCTGAAAGAACTCCGTGAATGACTTCAGCTGTACTTCGAGAAAATCCGGGTATTTCAGCTGGCTTTTTGTGGAACCGAAATTAATTCGGGAACGATTGAGATGTGCCATTGACCAGGGAAGAGTTAATAAACACAGGAATTAAAACAACAGCAAAGGCTTAGAATCCCGGAGAACCGGGATTCTAAACCTTGAGAATAGGGTATGGAGGGACAGTATTACTTAATTTCAACTTCTGCTCCTGCTTCAACGAGTTGCGATTTCAATGCTTCGGCTTCCTCCTTGGATACTTTTTCCTTCAGTGCTTTCGGAGCAGCATCCACCAATTCTTTTGCTTCTTTCAGTCCAAGACCGGTGAGTTCCTTAACCAACTTCACAATCTGCAGTTTAGCACCACCCGGGGCTTTCAGGATCACATCGAATTCGGTCTGTTCAGCAACGGCCGGGCCATCACCTGCGGCAGCCGGTCCGGCTACAGCAACTGCAGCAGCAGCGGGTTCAATACCATAGTCATTTTTAAGGATATCAGCCAATTCATTGACTTCCTTAACGGTGAGGTTTACCAGTTCTTCAGCGAGCTTTTTTAAATCAGCCATTTTTGTTTATGATTTTACAAATGGATTCAACAATAAATTATAACTATCTCTCAGACAGGGTTTTAACAACACCTGCCAAAATATGTTTACCTGAATTCAGTTGGGACAGAACATTACGCATGGGCGACTGGAGCAGAGCAACCAGGTCGGCCAGCAGTTCGTCACGACTTTTCACGGCAATTAATGTGTCGATCAGGTTTTCACCAACATAAACACATTCTTCAACATAGGCACCTTTGAGGACCGGCTTATCGTATTTCTTACGAAATCCCTGAATCATTTTAGCAGGTTTGTTGCCAGTATCGGTTATCATGATGGCTGTTGGGCCTTCCAAAACCGGATACAGTTCCTCATAGTCGCCATTGGCGCGTTCCAGTGCTTTTCTGAGCAGGGTATTCTTCACTACCAGAAGTTTAATTTCTTCCTTAAAGCAAAGCCTTCTCAGTGCTACCGTATTTCCAGCATGCAATCCACCGATATCAGTGATATAGAAATGCTTAGCCTGATTAATTTCCTCGGTGAGTTGATCAATGATGGCGTTTTTATCTTCTCGTTTCATGATTTCTACAGCCTCATTTTAAATTAACCTTCAATTGACCTAGGGTCGACTGGAATTCCGGGACTCATAGTACTGGAGAGATAAACGCTCCTTACGTAGGTACCTTTAGCAGCCGATGGTTTCAGTTTCATAATTGATGAGAGCAATTCGCGGGCATTTTCCGCAATTTTCTCCGGCTCAAAAGAAACTTTACCAATCGCAGCGTGAATGATACCGAATTTATCAACCTTGAAATCGATTTTCCCTTTCTTGACATCGGTAATTGCCTTACCAACATCCATGGTCACGGTTCCGGTCTTAGGGTTCGGCATCAGTCCACGTGGGCCAAGAATTCGGCCTAACGGTCCTATTTTTGCCATACAGGAAGGCATAGTAATGATCACGTCGATGTCGGTCCAGCCACCTTTGATCTTCTCGACAAAGTCGTCCAATCCAACATGGTCAGCTCCAGCCTCACGGGCTTCGGCCTCTTTGTCCGGAGTAACCAGGGCAAGAACCCTGACCTCTTTACCGGTACCATGAGGTAGTGTCACAACACCGCGTACCATTTGATTTGCCTTCCGGGGATCTACGCCCAACCTGACATCCAGATCCACCGAAGCATTGAATTTCGTGGTGGTAATCTCTTTTACAAGAGCCGATGCTTCAGGCAGGGTATACAATTTTGCCGGCTCGATCTTGTCGAGTACGGACTTTCTGTTCTTGGTTAACTTACCCATGATTAATAAAATTAAAAGGGTACATCACCTTTGATAGTTATTCCCATGCTCCGTGCTGTACCTGCAACCATTCTCATCGCCGACTCAATAGTGAATGCATTAAGATCATCCATCTTATCAGTGGCAATAGTCCGTACCTGATCCCAGGTTACGGATCCAACCTTTAAGCGGTTGGGTTCGGAAGAGCCTTTGCTACTGCTCGACGCTTCCAACAATTGAACGGCGGCTGGTGGGGTTTTCGTGACAAAATCAAATGACTTGTCACTATAAACCGTTATCACCACGGGAATGATTTTTCCGGCTTTGTCCTGTGTCCGACCGTTGAATTGCTTGCAGAAGTCCATGATATTGACTCCCTTGGCACCCAAAGCCGGTCCGACTGGCGGCGAAGGGTTTGCGGCCCCGCCCCGGATCTGCAACTTGATGATTCCCGTTACTTCTTTTGCCATACTAGTTTATGATCTATGTTTATTATATGAACTTGTTTGCAGGAGCCTTAGTAACAAATCAGCCTATGAGAAAACAGGGGGAAGCATTTGAATCGGATATCTGGAAGCAATATCCGCAAAACCCTATTCCTTTTCTACCTGCAAAAAACTTAGTTCCAGTGGTGTTTTTCGTCCAAATATCTTAACGATCACTTTCAATTTCTTCTTATCCGGATTTACCTCTTCGATGATACCGGAAAAACTGTTGAATGGGCCATCCACAACTTTAACTGCTTCGCCCACAAAAAACGGAACATCCAGTTCCTCATCACTTTCCGACAGCTCATCAACCTTGCCAAGAATCCTGTTGATCTCCGATTGGCGCATTGGTACAGGATTCCCACCCCGCTCTTCACCAAGAAAGCCAATCACATTGGGTACATTCTTTAAAATATGAGGCACTTCACCAACCAGAATAGCTTCTATCAGTACATACCCGGGTAGATAGCTCCGCTCTTTTGAAACACGTGCCCCGTTTCTGATCTGGTAGATTTTCTCTGTCGGAATCAGAACCTGGGTAATATAGTCCTGTAGGTTATGATGAGCAATTTCGCTCTCAATATACTCCTTGACCTTCTTTTCCTTCCCTCCGATGGCCCGCAAGACATACCACTTTTTTTCTCCCTGGTTCATTACCATTCCCCTTTAGAAAAACAACCCGTAAATCAGCCGCATCAGATTCCTGAATGAAGCATCCATCACCAGAACAATCAGAGCTATGATCAGTGAAGCGACCAGAACAACGATAGCTGAACTTTGAAGATCCGACCAAGAAGGCCATGATACCTTATGTACCAGCTCATCGTAGGCTTCTTTAAGATATAATTTGATTTTCATCATGTAAACACTAGGCACGGATGGAGAGAATCGAACTCCCAACCTGCGGTTTTGGAGACCGCTGCTCTGCCAATTGAGCTACATCCGTAAGCGCACAATAATCCGGCCAGGGCCGGATTATTGTGCTATGTTAATAAACCTCTTATTCAATAATCTCGGTAACCTGGCCGGCACCTACCGTTCGCCCACCTTCACGGATAGCAAACTGGAGACCACGGTCAATAGCAACCGGAGTAATCAGCTGAACAGTAATGGTCAGGTTGTCGCCCGGCATTACCATTTCACGACCTTCGGGCAGGTGAATCTCACCCGTTACGTCCAGCGTACGCAGATAGAACTGCGGACGGTATTTGTTCTGGAACGGGGTGTGGCGACCGCCTTCTTCCTTTTTCAGGATGTAGACCTGAGCCTTAAACTGGGTGTGAGGAGTGATGGTTCCCGGCTTGGCAATAACCTGGCCGCGACGAATCTCATCTTTATCAACACCACGTAACAACAGTCCTACGTTGTCACCAGCTTCTCCCTGATCCAAAATCTTACGGAACATCTCAACTCCCGTAACAACTGATTTGCGACCTTCAGCTCCTAGACCAATGATCTGAATCTCATCACCAGTGTGGATGATACCAGCTTCGATACGACCAGTAGCTACAGTTCCACGTCCAGTAATGGAGAATACGTCTTCAACCGGCATCAGGAACGGCTTGTCACGATCACGCTGTGGCAGCTCGATCCAAGTATCAACGGCTTCCATCAGTTCGTCTACTTTAGCTTCCCACTGCGGTTCACCATTCAGTGCACCCAGTGCTGAACCACGGATAACCGGGGTGTTGTCACCATCATATTTGTAGAAAGAGAGTAAGTCACGGACTTCCATCTCAACCAAGTCAAGCAATTCAGGATCGTCAACCTGATCACACTTATTGATGAAAACCACAATCCTTGGCACGTTTACCTGGCGGGCCAAAAGGATGTGCTCCCTTGTCTGCGGCATCGGACCGTCAGTACCGGCAACAACCACAATGGCACCATCCATCTGGGCAGCACCAGTAACCATGTTCTTCACATAGTCGGCATGACCAGGACAGTCAACATGCGCATAATGGCGAGCATCGGTCTGGTATTCCACGTGAGCTGTGTTAATTGTAATACCCCTCTCCTTTTCTTCTGGAGCATTATCAATCGAATCGAAGCTCTTGACATCAGCAAGACCCTTCTTGTTAAGAACCAGCGTAATAGCTGAAGTCAGCGTAGTCTTTCCATGGTCAACATGGCCAATTGTACCGATATTGACATGTGGTTTTGTCCTTTCAAATTTTTCTTTAGCCATGGCTACTTTTGTTTTGTTCCGTTACTTTAGTAAAAAATGGTTACACATAAATAAATCTGAGCCAACGACGGGATTTGAACCCGTGACCTCGTCCTTACCAAGGACGCGCTCTACCAACTGAGCTACATCGGCTTTACGAGCGGGAAACGAGATTCGAACCCGCGACCCTCAGCTTGGAAGGCTGATGCTCTACCGCTGAGCTATTCCCGCTTAAGCTGTGGGGAGAGGAGGATTCGAACCTCCGAAGGCGTAAGCCAACAGATTTACAGTCTGCCCCAGTTGGCCACTTTGGTATCTCCCCAATAGGACTAAATCAGAGCCAATGGAGGGATTCGAACCCCCGGCCGGCTGATTACAAATCAGCTGCTCTGGCCAACTGAGCTACATTGGCAATTCAGTCTTAATTCACACTCTATTAAAGAACTCACCCAATGCCAGTTTTGGGTCTGCAAATGTAGCGCAAAGAATTAAGACATCAAAACATTTATATCAATTTTTTTATCGATCCGTTTTTTTGGCTTTATGCCTGACCAGCTGGCGTCGCAGCGCCTCAACCGTCAGGTCTGTGGCCTCTTCAAAGCTCTTACATTGTTTCTTGGCAAACAAGTCTGTGCCCGAAACATTAATTCGGATCTCAGCCACTTTGTTTTCCAAATTCTCACTCTTGTCGAGCCGCAGGAAAACTTCAGCTCCGATAATCTTATCATCGAATTGATTTAACTTATTCACTTTCTCATCGATAAAATCCAACAGCTTCTGGTCGGCATCGAAACGAACGGATTGAATCTTAATGTTCATAATACATCCTCCAAAAATTAATTCGATTCAGGCTCTGGGATGAGCTTTGTTGTAAATCTGTTTCAGTTGTTCAAAAACGGTGTGAGTATAGACCTGCGTGGCACTTAAACTGGCATGACCAAGCAGCTCCTTGATAGCGTTAAGCCCCGCGCCTTGATTTAAAAGATGCGTGGCATAGGTGTGTCGTAATACATGTGGACTCCGCTGTCCAGCCGTGGTAACCAAACCCAGAGCTTCATTGACAATTCGATATACTAACCTGGGATATAACTGATTACCCTTTATTGTGAGTAAAAGGTGAGGCTCCTGCAACTCCCCGAACTCCTGATCCCGAACCTGACGATAATGAATGATCAGATCAGCCAGCTTTGCAGGAACCGGAATCAAACGCTCCTTCTGCCGCTTACCCAATACCTTGACCTGCTGACGAACTTCATCAAAGTCACGATCCAATAAACCAATCAACTCACTTAAACGCATACCGGTCCCATAAAGAAGCTCTATAACAACCACCCGTAAAAGATCTTGGTAATTATCTATGTCAGCCATACCTTCTGCTAGAAGAATCATGGAGTTCTCATCCATAAAGGAAGGCAAAGGCTTCTGGGTTTTTACAGCCGATAAGGATACGGCCGGATTGACGCTAATGAGGCCTTCCCCGACTAAATAGCGGTAAAACCGCCTCAAGGTGGTTAATTTGCGATTGACACTCCTCGGGGAAATCCCACTGTCCAACAAGGCAATCACCCATGATCGAATGGATCGGGTTGTTGCAGATAAGAGGGTCAGTCCTTGTCCGGCATCAGACAAAAAATGACTAAACTGATTCAGATCAGTTTGATAGGCAATAAGCGTATTGGGGGAAAAGCGTTTTTCGGTGTGAAGATACCTCAAGAACAAATCAGCGTCATACATAATCAACCGAAATCTTTACATAAATATAACGGGAAAATGTAAAGATTGTTTCGGCGGATGAGATAATCGCCAAAAAATTACTCGTTCTCTTCGGCTTGCTGAAGCTTCTGGATGTAAGCAGCCCGCAGAAGCTCCTGCCTCCGCCTGATTGAAGGCTTAGTAAAGGCCTGCCGTGCACGAAGTTCCTTAACGACACCCGTTTTTTCGAATTTGCGCTTGAACTTCTTCAGGGCTCTTTCGATGTTTTCACCTTCTTTTACCGGAATGATGATCATATTCTATGCTGTTACTATGTCTACTAAATGAATTTTGGACTGCAAAGAAAGAAAATTTTTACCAAACAAAAAATAGTTTCACTGGGTTTTCAGGTAGGGCTCAAGCCACTTTTGCAGCGAATCGGGTAAAACACCTGCTGTCCAGAGTTCAGAAAGCTCTCCGATCCCCCCTTTACGGTCGCGGTAATTACAGATGGCTTTGACCTGTTCAAAATCGAGATAGGGATGACGAAGTAAATCTTTGAAGGCAGCTAGGTTAACATTCAGTCGGGTGATTAGTGAGGTGTCAATTCGAATCTCATCCACAAACTGTTGATAACGTGCCGAATCCATTCCATAAACCTGAAGAAGTTGCTCTTTTGCTATATATCCGCCCAGCATATTACGATACTTGGCAATCCGCCGGGCAAAAGATGGCCCAATACCGGTCAGCTCCTCCAAAAGAATTGTGTCAGCTCCATTGATCTCCACAATCTTTTTTGTGGCAGACTTGTGCTGGCGTGATGACTTTGGGCGCGCCGGGGCATCGAACGTTGAACCTGTAGCAGTTGGTAACTGACGGTTTGAGTTCATTGACGTTGGCTGATCCTTAGGCAGCTGCTGTTGAATCTCCTCGAGCAGTTCTGGATCAGGGGGCTCAATCGTGGCCAGAGGAATAGCAACTGCAAAAACACGGATCAGGATGATCGCTGCAGCCAGGCTAATCACACCAAGCATTTCGGAACGGGTAAAAAGAAATCGTCGCCAAACGCGCATAATCAGGTTTTTCTGATTATAGATGCATGTGGAACCCAGGAACGGAATATTACTTAAGGGGTCGGATCACGCCATTTCGTTTAAGAATGCGGTACTCTTTCAGGTCTGCCCGGATCTCTCCACTCATAATAATCAGCCCGATGAGGTTAGGAAAGGTAAGGCTCAGTAACATCATATCAGAAAAATCCAGTACAGTGACCAGGGAGGAGCTGGCTCCAATCACGGTACAAAAGAGAAAAAGCAGGTGATACGTGTGCGAAGCCCAGATCCGGCTACCAGTAAGCTTCTCAAAACCATTACCAAAGAGATAATCGAAGCATTTTCTTCCATAATAGGACCAGGAAACCATGGTTGAAAACGAGAATAGGAGGATGACAACCAGCAGCAAGTAAGGAAACCAGGAAAACACCGTAGCAAAGGCAGCAGAGGTGAGCTGTGCTCCTTCAAGGCTATCCGGATTTTTATATAAACCTGTAAATATCAATACCAGAGATGTCATCGTACAGATGATTACCGTATCAATAAATGGTTCTAATAGGGATACCAATCCCTCACTCACCGGATGCTGAACCCGCGCAGCAGAATGAGCAATAGCTGCAGATCCTGCTCCGGCCTCATTGGAGAATACACCCCTTCGAAATCCGGTTATCAACACCCCGATCATTCCCCCTTTGATGGCCGGGGCATTAAACGCCCCTTCGAGAATCATCCCAAAAGCTGATCCGAGATTTCTGATGTTGACCATGATGATGATCACAGCTGCACCAATATAGAGTATGGCCATGAACGGGACAACCAAAGATGAGACTCTGGCGATGCTTTTTATTCCCCCAATGACAACCACCCCAATCAGGATAGCCAGAACCACTCCAAACCAAAAACCGTGACCCTGGGCGCCTTGAAAAACAAGCGAAAACTGAGCAAACGCCTGATTAGCCTGGAGCATATTACTACCGCCGACAGAGGCCCCAACGGCCATCAGGGCATAGAAACCGGCCAGGAACATTCCAGCCCGCCTCCAGCCTCTTTTAGCCAATCCCTGCTTGAGATAGTACATCGGACCGCCCGACACCTCACCGTCGGGCGAGATATGCCTGTATTTAACACCTAGGGTACACTCGGCAAACTTCAGGGACATTCCCAACAGCCCTGCGATGATCATCCAAAACGTGGCACCGGGTCCCCCAACAGTCACGGCAATAGCAACACTAGCAATGTTTCCCATGCCAACAGTAGCAGAAAGCGCAGTTGAAAGGGCCTGGAAATGTGAGACTTGACCTTTATCCTCCTGGTTATCGTACCGACCGGTTAGCAATTGCCAGGCGTGGCTAAACATCCGGATATTAACAAACCGTAACCGAATGGTAAAAAAGATCCCACCGAAAACCAACCAGAGGACAATTATGGGAACCTGTGTTCCAAGGTCGAGACCAAAGGCTGCAAAAGGATCCCAGAAAAAGACCTGTTCGAGCAACCGGACAACCGGTTCAAAAGCCTGGTCAATTTTATCACCAACGGTCATTTCTGCTGATCAGGTGATTTTGAGTATCCCGATCATGTTCAGAAATACCAAAGCGATAGCAATAGGAGCCACAAACCGGATGAGGAACATCACCACCGGCAGCAATCGGGCTTTGAGCGTTCCCTCGTTATTCAACTCCTCGGTGACTCGCTTACGACCCAGGACAAACCCAACAAATATCACAATAAAGAGGCCTCCCAGAGGAAGGATGATTTTGGTAGAGGTAAAGTCCAGAAAATCCCAGATATTCAGTCCGAATATCTTAAATCCGGCTATAGGACCTTGCGACAGGGAACAGAGGATTCCCAGAAACAGGATACCCGATGAGGCCAGCAGGGTAGCTCTCTTTCTCGACATTTTCAGCTCCTCCGAAAAATAAGCAACAATGACCTCCAACAGAGAGATGGTTGAAGTCAGAGCAGCAATGGCCAGCAGGATGAAAAACATCAGACTAAAAACATAGCCACCTGGCATTTGCTGAAAAATATTAGGAAGCGTGATAAAGACGAGTCCCGGGCCCTCGGAAGGGTTGATACCAAATGCAAACACAGCCGGGAAAATAGCCAAGCCTGCCAGCACAGCGATCAGGGTGTCGGCTAATGACACCTGGACAGCGGTGTTCAACAGGTTCTCTTTCTTTTTAATGTAACTACCATACGTGATGATGGTTCCCATGCCCAGGCTCAAGGAAAAGAAGGCCTGT
>Ga0265294_10006857_pt1 | contig 13610 bp, 4 predicted proteins | sample MunlanPumphouse3_FD_192504 | JGI IMG/M metagenome (GOLD analysis project Ga0265294, IMG submission 192504) | Groundwater microbial communities from a municipal landfill in Southern Ontario, Canada - Pumphouse #3 | ecosystem: Environmental > Aquatic > Deep subsurface > Groundwater | place... | reverse complement strand
TTTAGCCACATTCACCGGAATCGGTTTTAAAGAAGAATGGATTTTTATTGTTGTAGACGGCTTTGTGATGTTCTATGCAGACGGTATCCCGATATTCTGCTATAAATATGAACCTCCGTCATCGGCGCCGCAGGACTATGGGAAGCCTACCCTGTATATAGATAAGCCGGGAGCTTTTGATGAGATGATTATTCTGCGTGAGCCTCAACTATCTATTGGTTTTGAGGATGGCTTTGGAACAACCATGCAAAGCTTTGCCCTAGCCGGGAGAGAAAACGCAGGTATATTCCAGGGTGACTATTCCGTTGCCTGGCAAGGTGCTTATTTTGACGACTTGGGAAGAATTCAGTATATTTGCAATCCCCTTACGGCAAAAGTAGCCCTGGCACCATATGAAAGAAGTACGGACAGTGCCGTGAATCGTGGTGTGACTAGTGGTGGGAACAGTGCTGAGAATAATGCTGAAAATAGTGCTGAGCTGATAGAGGGCGATACCGATACTTATCTTTACGACAGCCAGGGGCAAAAGCTAAGTAAAAGCGAGTATCTTTCGGCAGATGTTATTGACTATTGCACACAAATTTTTGAACCATCGCCCCTTTCCCGTATATCCCAAATCTTTTTACCCCGGGAAAAAGCCAGTGACATTGATCTTTTTACAACAAGTATTTTAAGAACCGGCAGTAGTTCTATTGAAACAGCCAATCCGTCAGAAGACGGTCTTTTAAACCGGTTTTACGTGGAAAAAATCTCTAAAGTACAAAGTACCGATAAGAATAATGTTAAAAGCTATATTGAAAAAATTGTTATGTACGACTTAACCGGGAAAATCGTCAGGGAACTTGTAGGAAAGGAAGGCGCATATAGGGAAAAACGCTATATATACAATGCCTCTGGCGATCTAGCCACTATACGGCATCCTAATTACTTTGATGCTTCTTTCGGTTCGGAACAAGTCGGCTTTGCCGACACGATGGAATATACATTTGCAGGATTATTAAAAAAGCATACGACGCCGGATTCCAATACAACAGAATACATATATGATAAAGTAGGGGAACTACGCTTTGTTCTGGATGCGGAAGGGGCAAAACAAAACCCTCAGCGTATAGCATATCTTAAATATGATTCCTCGAAGAGGGTTATTGAAACCGGCTATATAAGTGACCCGGCTTACCCGTGGGGAGCTGGCGGCGGGGAGCTTCAACCGTATGCCGATAACCCCTCCTTCCCCGTTACTGAGCCATCCCAGCTGCAAAATTCCAATTATGCTGTAGGACTATGGAAGAAAAGGTTCTTTTACGATATGGATTTAGAAAATCCTGATACAAAATACATGCTGGGAAGACTGTGGAAGGTTCAAGTAAATAATGGCGGCCAGGCTGCTGATGAAGAATATTACCGCTATGATTCTTTGGGTAATATCATTTCCCAATCTGTAAAAAGTGGTGGATTCGATAACAAAATATATGAATTTAATTATGAATATAACAACCAGGGAAGGGTAATTTCCGTTATTTACCCATCTCAAGGGGAGGCGCCTTTTAAGGTAGGTTATTATTATGACCGCCTAGGCAGACAGGCATGTATAGGAGAAGTAGTTGATAAAGGCGCTGTTGTAGATCCTTCAAATCCTCCCACTCCGCCGGAATCCCGATATGCTTCTTATTATCATAATTCCTCAGGGTTTATGGTAAGAGAATTACTGAATAATAGCCCCGATCCTTCGGCTAGTAATTCCATAATAAGAGATTATAGCTTTAATAATAAAGGTATGCTGAAAAAAATTAAGGACGGTTATTTTGAGGAAACATTAGATTACTATGAAAATGGCGGATATAACGATTTCAAATATTATGACGGCAATATAGCTTCTTTGTCTTTTAATTATAAGACAGGTGCCGGTAACCAAAGTTTTCCTGGGAAATACAACTATAAATTTCAATACGACTCCTCAGGTCGTCTGGTAAATGGGATTCATTCGCTGGGTAATGCCTGGAGCGTGATAGAACCGGCGGATTCTCCTTCTTATGATGCCAATGGCAATATTCTGAAGCAAAAAAGGGGTGCAACAACCAAAACATATCAATATGCGGCTGCGGAAAATGCTCAGATAAATAACCGGGTTCAAAGCATTGAAAGCAGTATAGATGCTGCCCTGGATTTTGAAGGATTGGAACCTGCGGCTGTGAGCTATGGCGACTGGAATTGGGGAAGCAGCAATGGAGGAGCTTCGGAAAGTGGTATTTTCACAGACGATAAACACTCTGGCACGCAATGCCTAAGATTGACGGGAGGAAGTCTGGGACATTATGAATTTCTTTTACTCAAGACATTTTTAGAACCTGTGGAAAGCTTAAAGCTTACCTATTGGCTAAAAACATCTCCGGGATTTGACCAGTATCGTGGTGATGCAGGCTGGCTTATTAGTATTTATTCTGCAGCAGGAGGTATTTTTACAAAAAATATTAAAACCGTAGCAGCTGCAGAAGATTGGACAAAGGAAGAGGTGGAGATTAATTTACGTGGGCTTGTAGACAGCCTGGGCAGTGGAGAAGAAGTGTGTTATGCCACGTTGGAGCTTCGCAATTGTAAAGGGGCTTCAAATCAGGAAAGCCAGGTTTATTTGCTTGTTGATGATATTAGTATTAATGGCAGAGGAGCTTCTCAAAATCATGAATACAATTATAACGGTGATATAACCAAATCACCGGAGAGGGGTATTGATATCATTTATGACCCCATCACCAGGCTTACAACATCAATCAAGATAAATGGTACCGCAAATTCCTTAGAATTTGCCTATGGGGCAAGTAATCAAAGGCTCTTGGAGGAGCTTAAAAGCTCCGACAGCTCGGAGTCTTTTAAAAAACTTTATCTCAACGGTCTTAATAGCAGTCCCTTAATGGAAAAGACGAATATCGGAGGTGTTGAGAAGACTACCTATTACATCTACGGTAGGAATGGTTTATTGGCAGCAAAGACAGATGAAAAATGGATATATCCCCTTAAGGATCACTTGGGCTCTGCCAGGATGCTTGTTGAGGAAGATGGAAATGTAAAGAACTGGTATGATTATATGCCTTTTGGTGAGCTGATGGGAAAGGATGAAGCAGACGGCATTAATTATCTGTATACAGGTCAGGAATATGATGCTCAAAGCGGCTTGTATAATTATAGGGCAAGGTTTTATGACCCGGCTCTGAAACGGTTTTACGGAACTGACCCTGCCGGGCAGTATGCATGCCCCTATGTATATACCGGAAACAATCCTGTGAATAGAATTGATCCTACGGGCTGTATCGATTTTACCTCAGGCTTGTCGTATATAGAGTCTGCAGTGATGGCTGTATTATTAGCGTATTTGGGTTACAAAGGGCTGCTAATATACAGCCTGATAAAGAGGCATGATGCAAGTGAAGGAAAGATACCTTTAAATAGTGGTAAGATTTTTCAGGATTATATAGATAAGTATGTTAGCTATGAATGGAACTGGGGTAAGGATGGTTATAAAAAAAGAGAGAGGATTGGTATACTGCAACAAGCAAATGACAGTAATGTGATGCGGTTATATAATCCCCTGCTGAAGGAAGAAAAGCTGATTTCCTTTGTTCTATCAAGGGAAGAGCCGGGACAGCTATATCGGAAGTTTAATTTTGTTCTCCTGCCTGTTAACGGACAAAAAGAAATACGTTTAGCCGAAGTAAATAGTTGCTTTGAGGACAGGGAGATCAATGTTTATCACAGTGAACTGGCAAAAGGCTTGAAGGTAGATTGTGCGGGGGAATTAATAATAGACCATGCTTATGGTGATAAGATATGGACTGTCGAAAGAGTTTATTTAAAACCTAAAACGGGACACTATTATAAATTAAAAGGTGAACCTGCTTATGAGGAATTTGAAAATTGTCCCAATATCGTGATAGAAGAAATGAAACGTCTGGGATACACCAATATTAAAAAGGAGAAATATGGGGGTTAAATAAACAATAGGGGAGGAAAATGATATGTCAAATTCATCTGATTTTTCAGGAGCTTTAGTAATCGGAGATCAAAACAAGAATGTATTTTTTTTAAATACAGACGGCGTAAGCCAGGTCAAAAAAGCGGCACTGCAAAATGGAAATATGGCAAGTTCACCTGTCGGCATAGGTGAACTTGCTGTTATTGGCGAAAATTTGACAAATTTATCAAGCAATGTACATGCCTATAATGGTCAGACAGGTGAGCGAAAATGGAGCCTTAACAGTCTGCAGGGTCACATAGAAGCGCTTCCGGCGGTATCTTCCGATTATATCCTGTACATTGCTACTTCCAGCGGTATTTTATATGCAATAGATATCGGAAGTGCAGAAAATGCCGGAATTTTATGGGATATGGATGTGCTGAATTTACCGACAGGGATACAGAAAAAAGTGGCTGCTTGCTTGTTATCAAATGATGAGAAACAAATCTTTCTTGTAACTGAAGCAGGTGTTTATGGTATAAAACTAAATGAAAAGAACACTAAAGGAGAAGTAATCTGGTGTGCGGAAGAAGACAAATCCTTTATTCAAGCTGTTCCGATATTAAATAATAAAACAATTTTTGCAGCATGCGGAAATTTAATATATGCTTTTGACACCTCCTACAAGGTAATGGATAAAAAGCTTGTCAGCCAATGGTCATATATTGCAAATGGTAAAGTGTGTAATCTTATTAATTTAGATTGTATGCATCTGTTTTCCGGTGATGAATCCGGCTTCTTTCACACGCTGGATATGGAGACAGGTAACAGGGTCAGTGAATTGGTTAATCCGGGTCTTACTAAGGACGAGATATGTCAAAGCGTTCTTGGTAATGGAGACATAATGGTCTCTCTTTCTTCAGGGGAAATAAAGGCAACCCGTATATATCTGACCTCAGGGTTTGGAACCTTGTGCGATAGAGTATGGCAAAAATCTATTAGCGGATCAACTTTTTCCGGGATTCCCACAGTTGTAAATGAAACGGTTTTTGCAGTTGATAACAACGGAGAGCTTCATGCTTTCAATTTATCCGACGGTACCCAGTTGTGGACTAAAAAGCTGGGAGCAGAAATAACCGCTCCATTCAGCAACCCCATGTTTACTCCTTTTGTTGACAGGAATAATGGCGCTGTGAGGTTTTTATTGGATGGAAGAAATTATTTTTCCACTATGAAAAACCTCCTTATAGCTGCAAAAAATGGAGATCTCAATAATGGCACCAGCCAAGTTGATAATCCTACATTTGAAAATCTGGTAACTGCTGTAGGCGAAGCAGGTAGAAAAGTATATGTTCTTATGTGGAAGCCCAGCATGTTAAGCAATATTCTTATGGCAGATGCAAATGTTAACGCTAGAACAGAGTCGATCCTAAAGGGTAAGGCTAATGTAAATGTCTATCTTGAACCATATACTGAGTATCAAGCGGATTTGGTAAGCTTACGTGATTGGGTTGCAGCAGATATAGGGGCTCTTTCCCAGCATCAAAAAATAGCTATTTTCTGCATTAATGGAACCAAGCTTGCCTTAGTGTCGGGTATGAATATCAGTGACTCGGATTGGGATAAAGAAGCACATCCTATGGACGAGAAAAACATTGAGCAAAAAAACACATACAGTGGACGTCACGATACGGGAATCCTACTGCAGGGGTCAATCATTGATGCAGTGGAAAAAGAATTTGACAGGCGTTGGTCAAAAAGTGGTAATTCTTGCAGTGACCCCGGTACGACCTATGTTAAAATTGGCACGTGGGCTATACAACACGATATGTCGCTGGACGGATCTTCACCTACCCCTTATTCCAACCCTGCAATCACTGAACCGCAAATATCTGTGAAGGTTTTAACTACAAATTTTGATGATTCAAGTCATCCGGTAAGATTAATCCGTGACAGTATTATTCAAGAAATAAACAGTGCTCAGGATTATATTTATCTGGAAAATTTCACTATGCATGATGTTGGCATTACGCAGGCCTTGGCAAGTAAGCTAAAAGATAAGACCAATAGCTGTAAGGTAGTTATTTTGTTGCCACACCCGCCGGTGGGTGAGCATGTACAGGGTAAGTACATAAAATATGCTATGACCATACTGCAAATTGCGAGCGGCGCTTGGACTGAGTTTAGTTTTTATGCGCCAACGTTTGGACATATGTTTAGCGAATTGAGGAAGTTGCGGAAGTCGGAGGTCACAGAAATAAATATAGAATATGGTAAAGTTTGTATGAATACCATGATAAACTATAAGTTAAAAGGGGATAGTTATCAGTACAGTATTCCAGTTTACAGCATAACATCACTTACTATTGAAGACATTTCCAGTGAGTCAAGATTGATTTATTGTTCTCCCGCACGGTACTTTACCGAAGTACAGCCTGGAAACGAGAATAATAAGCTAAAAGGATGGGCTGAAAACTTCAGGGGGATTTATATACATTCTAAGCTGGCCTTGTTTGATGACAAAAGAGCTTTGCTAGGAAGTGCAAACTTCAATAGCCGCAGTATGAAGTATGATGGTGAAATGAGTGTTTTGATAGAAAATTCGGTTAATGCAACTAATATACGTACACAGCTCTTCAATCACTGGAATATGGAGACAATTAGCAACTGGGCTCTTAAAATGAAGCAATTTGAGTTAACAAGTACCTCGGGTATAGGAATATTACCTTTAAAATATGAAGCATTAATTGATTTTGAGCCAAGAAAAAAGGAAAGAATTCCAAGGGACTTTTTGGAATATGTTGTAAATGTAGAAGATTTTATGTAATATAATATGGACAACTATTTTTATCCAAGGGCTAACCTTCACTTTATTCAGTAAGTTTAACCGAACCTGTCGGGAGACTCTCTAATTCACTTGTTCCGCTGATAATACTCATGTTGCTACCGTTAAGAACAACCTCGTTGCCGATGACCCGACCGTTTACTGTTTGTTTTGTTCCATTCATGATAATTCTTCCGTTAGGAGCATAGACAATGCCATTAAGCTTTGTATGAGCCCCGTTAATTATAATATCGCCGTTTTGGGAGTAGAAACAGACAGCATCTTCAGAGGAACTATTTAGATTGCTACCATTAAATGTAATATCCCCAGTGGCAAGAATACAGCCTTTTCCAATAAAATGACTTCCGTTTACTGTAACGTTACCTTTTACGTAGATGGGGGAATCAACTTTGATATAACTCCCATTGTAAGATTTATTGCCTGTATAAACTTGCCCTGCACTATCTGCTTGAATCTTAATTGTTTCCGAAAAATCGGGCATTTCCACGAAGGGGGCATTGGGAACTTTATTACCTATATTAATTTTAGAACCGTTTACAGTGATTGTGGAGACGGCTTCACAGGCTTCGGTAATTGTTTGATTGGCTCCATTAATAATAAATTTATAGTTAGAGTGGGAGCTTCCTTCAATGTATTGGTGACTTCCGTTGAGGACTAAGATGCTATTGGAACTACCTGAAAAAAGAGAGTAATTAAATGCACCGCCGATGCTTTCAACGACAGCAGAGGCATTGGGGTGTATGGTTACGCTATCTTGATCGAGTACTTTGGCAAAAAAGTATTCGATTTTTTTGTTTCCGACAATATTTATAGTTTTATTTGAATCGGAAAAAGTAATAGAAATATCGGTAGGTTCATAACCATTTAGTTTAATATATCGATGGGCAGTGTTGATAGCTTCTGAAGTATTGGGCAAATCTTGGGCAGCGGCAAGGCAGGTAGCATCAATGGCGTTTTGAAACCGTGTTTTTTCTAAAAAGCCTCTTCCTGTATCAATGACAAAAGCACAGCACCCCAGAATAACTGTCATTGATAAAGCCAAAAGCACTATAACTGAACCTCGATTATTTTTTAAAAGTTTGACTTTCATTTAATTTCACCTCTTTCTAATTAAAAACCTATTATAGAGATGAGAGCATTAGTGGCGGTTAACTATCGGATAAAAAGCAAATGACCAAATTTGGGGTTGAAAAAAGCTCCATTCGGGATTGAGAAATAGAGCTAAAAGCAATATAACAAATAACGCTAGAGCAATATTTGTTGTGCGAATTTACAATTGTATTCTACTTAATATTTCTACAAATATCTACAAAATCCTGCAAAAGTTATAGAAATGGGACTGCATTTTAGATAGGTGATTTTCTATTATGTTGAGGACTTAATAATTTATTTTACTATAAAACAACTGAGAGCACATTGTTTGCTTTTGCGCTTATAAAACATATAATTACAAGTGTAGAGGTCAATTAGAAGGATGTTTGACGTTGAAAAATATTGATATTATTTTAAATATGCTAAAAAACCTTATGTAATATATTGTTTGTTATTTTAGCTCGTATGTTGCTGAAAAAAGCGCCTATGATTTTTTCATATGCGCTTTGGGTTGCTTTAGGAGAAGCAATATGGTTATTTGGCATAATAAAGCCTAAAATTTACCTTCCAACAGGTATTGTGGATGCTTATTTTTTGTCTTTGGTATCCTATGCTGAAATTTTTGTATGATAAGAATAATAATTGTATAATCATATGTAAGAAATGTTAGAATAAAAAATCAATATCGAGGAGGAGTAATTCAAAGATACAAAGATACAAAGATACAAAGATACAAAGATATTGGGGTGGAATTTGTATATACCAGACAAGTCCCTGTCCCCCTGTCTGGTATATACAACTAGATCAAATTTGATTTTTGAAGCAATTGTTGGATGATTACCGCTACCTCCGCTCTTGTTATATTATCCTTTGGGGCAAGAATTATATTGCTCTTTTCCAAAACAACACCTGTTGCTACACAGGCAGCTACGCTTTCTTTAGCCCATTTCGAGGTTTGCTTTTCGTTACTGCAGGTGGTAAACAGTTTTTCAACTGTACCGTTAAGGTCAGCTTTTAATCCTGTAAGCTTCATGGCATTGGCGACCATTGCCATAGCTTGTTCATGAGTGATTTTGTCCATTGGTCCGAATAAACCATTGCCATAGCCGTTGATGATATTATATTCTGAAGCTGTCATGATGGCTGTAATGTACCAGGAATCATTCGGCACATCGCTAAATGGGTTATTGCCTATACCTGGTTCAAGTCCCAAAGCTTTGATTATGGCAGTGGCAAATTCAGCTCTTGTGATATCACGGTTAGGCTCATATGTATTGCCGTCGACACTGTTTACAACCATTCTGGCTCCCATATCATTGATGGCATCTTTTGCCCAATGGTCTGCCACATCCGCAAATTCAACGGGATGCCATATTACGGAATATGTACTGTTGGTGAGACTGTTTATTTTTGCATAGTATTTGCCATCAATAACGACAATTTTAGTAGGCACATGACGTACGGTTCCATCCGGGTCCACGATGATACCGGTCGTTATCTTGGTAGGGTCAACCCCATCGGGGATTGCTATGGTTCTTTCAACATAAGCCTTGAATTTGCTTACATTGAATGTTTTGTTTCCATATGTGCATTTTATATTGAATTCAACAGGTGGTGTAACGATAGTGAAGTTGCCCTTCACAGCTAAGTTTTTAACTAATTTTATTTTCTCTTGTGCTCGTTCTGCAATTCCGATTTCTACCTTGATATCCTTAAGCACTACATTTGTACCAAGCTGTTTCGATATCGCATCAATGTTAATTTGCTGTGCTGGAAGCGTATAGGCTGCTGTTTCTGTTTTTACTTCAAGGTTTGCCTGTTCGTTTTCCATGTTCTTGACCATTTGTCCGTTAAGCAGAGCTTTCTTTATATCCGAACTGGTCTTAATTGGGATGGTTACAACGGCATTGTTGCCTTCTGTTACCAACTTTTGTTTAAGCTTTTGCTGGTCAACCAGGAGCGTAGTGACGGTTTTGTTATTTTCTGTGGAATTTGTGACTGTTCCTGCGTTTACAGTATGACCGTTTACCAGAATATCAACGTCAGAGTTACCGGATTTATTACTAGAATTGTTTCTGGAGCTGTGGGAAGATCTTGTATAAACTGGGACTATTATCGTTGTTGATTGGCTAGCTTCGTAATTTCCATGGGCTTTATATCGTACCTCGTAAGTCCCTGCCGTTAATCTGGTGATCTCTGTGCCTGTTACCGTCATCCAGACCGAATCTGCCGACAGCTTGTATTCCATGGCTGTCGTTGTACCTGTTATTTTCCCGTCATTTAAGGCCGAAGTCGGCGTGACTCCTGCCAAACCGGTTGGCGCCGCTTGTTCTATGCCATTTACAGTGATCTCTTGAGCGAACGTTTTTCCATTTACAGAAATACTTACTTCCGTATCGGTTACTGCCAGTATAGCCCCATTTGCTTTGACTGTTGTAATGCCATTTTCCTCAAAGTCGGACAAGGCAACATCTTGTGTGGTGTGATCTGCTCTCGTCAAGGTTACTGTCAGACCTGTGAGATTCAGCAATTCCCCTGCCATATAGGTGACTTTTTCTGGCGATGTCCTTATGATGATACTGCTTACTGCTGCTGGGACTATTATCGTTGTTGATTGGCTAGCTTCGTAATTTCCATGGGCTTTATATCGTACCTCGTAAGTCCCTGCCGTTAATCTGGTGATCTCTGTGCCTGTTACCGTCATCCAGACCGAATCTGTCGACAGCTTGTATTCCATGGCTGTCGTTGTACCTGTTATTTTCCCGTCATTTAAGGCCGAAGTCGGCGTGACTCCTGCCAAACCGGTTGGCACCGCTTGTTCTATTCCATTTACAGTGATCTCTTGAGCGAACGTTTTTCCATTTACAGAAATACTTACTTCCGTATCGGTTACTGTCAGTATAGCCCCATTTGCTTTGACTGTTGTAATGCCATTTTCCTCAAAGTCGGACAAGGCAACATCTTGTGTGGTGTGATCTGCTCTCGTCAAGGTTACTGTCAGACCTGTGAGATCCAGCAATTCCCCTGCCGTATAGGCTACTTTTGTTGGCGATGTCCTTATGATGATACTGCTTACTGCTGCTGGGACTACTGTACTTGTCGGGTTGCTTGTTACTGCTCCCGAAAAAGCGCCTGTACCTGTTGCGGTTACAGTAATTGCTTTACCAAGAACCGATACGGTTGGTGTGTATGTACTGCCGGTTGCACCGTCAATATTCACACCATCTGCCTGCCATTGGTAGCTAGCTGTAGCATCATTGGGAGCAATTGTCGTGGTAAGTGTTTGTCCTGCCTGTGCCGTACCGCTGATTGATATGGAAGAAAGAGGAGGAGCAATTCTCCACCCATACCAAAAATTGTCGGTCGTACTTCCATCATCCACCGCCTTGTAGGCATTTTGTGCTGAAATTAAGGCGGCGCCTGTTAATTCAGTACCGCTTTCATCGACAATGACAAGATTTCTGGTTGCTGCACAGTTGAGAAATGGAGATTGCCCGCAAGTCGGCGGAGTTGCCGACTGTTTTATAGTTGAAAGGTTACTGCAATAATCAAAAGCACTATCCCAAATAGTATTTGCCACAGGAATACTTACAGTGGTAAGATTGTCACATTCCTTGAACGCAGCACTCCAAATACCTGTAACATTGGGGATATTAATATTTGTCAGTTCTGTGCACCCCCAAAAAGCACGTTGCCCTATATCTGTTGTATCCGGGAAATTTGCGGTTGTAAGGTTTGTACACCCCCAAAAAGCACGTTGCCCTATATCTGTTGTATCTGGGAAATTTGCGGTTGTAAGGTTTGTGCACTCCCTAAATGCATAAGTTCCAATATAATTTACGTTTGCAATGTCCACAGTTTCTAATGAGGTGGGGAAAATAAAGCCTGTCTCATTAAAATCAGGGATATTCTCAACTCCATATACAGCATCTGTAACTGAAAGGTCAGTAAGAGCAGAAAAGCTTGAGCGGTTATTTTTTATATACTCCCAATCTTCTGTTAAAATTGCACCGTCCGTAAATTCCAGGGAGTATATCTCCCCTAGGGCAGTGCCTGATGCAGTGATAGCTTCAGAAAGATTAAATTCATTAATTGCAGGTCCGTTGTTGATCTTTACCACAATAGGTGTCCTAAATGCCGATACTGGCAGGCTGACGCTTGATAGCAGGGGTAGCATCATACCTATTACTAAGAGTAGACTTAAAAATCGCTTTTTTATAAATGTTTTTTTCAAACTGATTTCCTCCTTATGATCTTTAGTTTTATTTTTAAATATGTTAATATAAAGATATTATATAACTCTACCCTATAGGACAGAGCAAGAGGAAAATAAAAAATGTATAAAATTTCTCAAATTGCCGCTTTCTTCGGCATAACAGTAAAAACCATATATGTATATGAAAAGTATAATATGTTGCTTCCGGCGTGGGTAGACCCCAACACCGGCTATCGCTGGTATGATAACAGCTCGGTGCTGCGCATGTCGCTGATTCTGCAATTGAAGGATTCCGGCATGACGTTGCATGAAATTGGAGCACACCTTGCAGGTGAACTGACCATCAAAAAGCACCTCGACGAGTTGTGTGCTCGCAGGGAGGCCATCGAGCGTTTCATTGCCCTGCTTACTGGTTGGACAGTGCCAGAGGGTGTGCATACGGTGGAGCGGGGTCGTTTCGATGTACGTTGCTGCCTTTTCCGTACACTGGTGGCAAGTGATGCGGCGGAGATTTTCTCCGTACACGATGCATTGCTTACTGAGGCGGTAAGGCGTGGAGTTGCCATTGACCGCCGCTACTGCAGCTTTTGTCGTTTCCACGGTGCCCAGTTGAGTATGAGCAACATTCCTGTGACGGTGTATCTGAATATACAAGCGGACAACGCGCCGGAGGATGCGGTTACGATGCCGGCGGAAGACGTCATCCTCACCCGGCACAAGGGTGCTTATGAGAACATTGATGCAGCCTATGATGCACTGTGGACGTATGTGGCGGAGCATGATCTTATGGTGACCGGCGATCCCATAGAAAGCTACATTGAAAGCTACGGGAGTGGTGACCAAAGCGGTTTTATCACCGAGGTGTTGCTGCCTGTGGAGGATAAGACGGAAAAGTGAATAGAAAGCAAAGGGAAGCAAAGGGACGGTTCTTTTGCTTCCTTTTCTTTATGCGAGGTTTCGTGAATTTAAATTTTTTGCCAAATTATTTCATAATGCATTGAAATATTTTTAATAATACGATAAAATTTAAAAGTAAATAAAAATCATAGTGTTGGGGACGAATTTAACATAAAAAAGAAGGTAGTCATTATATTTTCCGTAGCAATGATGGAGCTAAATATTATTTACAAATCAGAAGTTTCATTTCCACATTTTTAAAAAATAACAGCAATGTTTTTCAAGGAATTAAAGATGCATTTGATGATAAGATTATAACGTTAAAATAGGAATAATATTATAAAGTTATAACCCTTTTAATTGGGTTTATTTGTTGACCCTACTTCTGAACTGTAACCCTGTGACTGTTTTTGAAACAATCATGTTTGACAAACATCACAAAATTTGATATATTATTAAAATAATAAAAATGCGTTGATAGAGAAAACACACTGCGATATAGTGCTTCAGAGAGCTGTTGGATGGTGAGAAACAGTGCACGGGGCGGTTGTGAACTCACTCTTGAGCAGTTAGCTGAAAGCTGAAAGCTGAAGCAAAAATTGTTGCGGTAGCTG
>Ga0265294_10006856_pt1 | contig 13611 bp, 10 predicted proteins | sample MunlanPumphouse3_FD_192504 | JGI IMG/M metagenome (GOLD analysis project Ga0265294, IMG submission 192504) | Groundwater microbial communities from a municipal landfill in Southern Ontario, Canada - Pumphouse #3 | ecosystem: Environmental > Aquatic > Deep subsurface > Groundwater | place... | reverse complement strand
GACAATATAATAAAAACTGCCTTGGAAGGTACAAGAGAGGAGGGAGGAATTTCTAAATTCCAGATGTGGCAGATAATCGGGGAACGGCAGGCTCATGTCGTCCTGGATGGTCACAAGCTCAGGACGGAAGAATATGGTCTGCTCCCCGTCCTTGGGAGAAAATATCACATAATCGTTCCCTTCGCTCACCAAGACCTGCTCAATGACATCATAAGGCAGGATATTGCTCTCTCCCATGAATGTGGCCACGAACAAGGACTGAGGCTGGTTGTAAATTTCCTCGGGGCTTCCGATTTGCTCGATTTTCCCCTCGTTCATCACAATGATGGAGTCGGCGATCGCCATGGCCTCTCCCTGGTCATGGGTGACATACAACATGGTTACCCCGGTCTTATCATGGAGACTTCTTATCTCATCACGAAGATGCTTGCGGAGTTGGCTGTCCAAGGCTGACAAAGGTTCATCAAGGAGCATGAGCTCAGGCTCGCTTGCCAAGGCCCGGGCAAGTGCCACTCTCTGGCGTTCTCCTCCTGAGAGCTGGGAGCTTCTTCTCTTTTGGTACCCAGGAAGGGAGACAAGGTCTAACAACATTGTGGCACGCTCCACCATCTGGCTTCTGGGGACTTTACGTAGCTTCATTGGGTAGGTGATGTTTTGTTGGACATTCATTTGAGGGAAAAGGGCATAATCCTGGAAGACCAGTGCTATCTGGCGCTGATTGACCGCCGTTTGGGTGATATCCGTACCATTAAGGGAGATAGACCCCTCGTCAGGCTGGATAAGGCCGCTGATCAACTGCAAGGTGGTGGTCTTGCCACAACCTGAAGGTCCGATGATACAGGAAAGGGAACCTTTCTTCACCGAGAAATTGACATCCAACTTGAATGCAGGGTAGGAAGCCTTTATGGAACATGTGAGTCCTTTTTCATCCATTCTCTTTTCCTTTCAGGTATTCGCTCAGCAAAAACACGGTAACGGAGATGACAATCAGTATGGTACCCAAGGCGCAAGCACCTTGATAATTATAAGAACCAATGAGTTGATACATGATTACAGGGAGCGTGACGATATTGCTGTTGCTCAAGGTCAGCGTGGCATTCAACTCTCCCAGGCTCAAGGCGAATGCGAACATGGCTCCCGTGAGCAGGCTGTTTTTCAGCAATGGCGCCTCAATAGTCAGGAAGATCCTGAGTTCATCCGCACCCAGGGTGTGGGCGGCTTGTAGATAGTTAGGGGGAATCTTTCGGTATTCCGGCACGACAGAACGAAGGGCGAACGGAATGGCAATTATGAGATGGGCCAGCACCACCATGATATAGCCACTGCTATGGATACGGCTGGAGATAAGATAATAGCCAAGTCCTATCACCACGGAACTGACAGCCATGGGAAGCATGCCGAGCAATTCCAGGGCGGAGGACCAGAAGCCTTTGCGCTTGAGAGCTGTAGCCAGGGTAAGGCTTGTCGGTATGGAAATGAGCGCTACCAAGAGAGCTATTGCCATGCTGTGCTGCAAAGCGGAAAGAGCCGAGCCCATATTACCTGTCCCTTTAACCAGGCCAAAGAGCTGTCGGTACCATTTGAGGCTGAATTGCAGGGCTCCCGAGCGGGATGAACTTGCCATGAACGAACGGACAATGACACTTGTGAGAGGCCCGAGAACGAAAAGAGCACAGACGATACTATAGAGAAAAATAAGGAATTTACTCCAAAATCCCTGAACTGTCTTTTTTGATTTTATATTACCGGATGTGAATTGCTCCCTTTGGACAGATGCTTTCTGAAGATGGGTATAGAGCACAAGTAACAGGCAGGTGACCAGAAGCGACATGATGGATATTGTCGCCGCCGCCTGATTGTCCATTGAGACTCGTGCCCTGCGATAGATTTCCACTTCCATAGTGGTGAACTGCGGACCTCCTCCAAGGACCATGATGATGGCGAAGCTGTTATAGCAAAAGAGAAACACCAGCGTGCAGGCTGACAAGATAGAAGGCAGCAATCTTGGGAATGTGATGTTCCAGAAAGTCCTCCAGCTGTCTGCGCCCAAGGTCTGTGCAGCCTGTTCGCAATGATAATCCATGTGTTCCCAATAGGTGCTGACCAAGTTCATGATGATAGGAAAATTAAAAAAAGCATGTGCCAGGATGATGGCCTTAAAGGAATAAAGAATATGGAGCGGGGGATTTGAAAGGTTGAACAATTTCATCAGGAAACGATTCAATATGCCATTGTTTCCATAGAAGATGACAAATCCCAGGACTACCAGAATTGAAGGAAGCACGAAAGGGACGGTACTCACCGCCTTGACAAGGCGTTTGCCGGTAAAATTGTAATTGGCCAGGATGTATGCCCCTGGCAGGCCTACAAGCACCGAGGCAAGGGTGGAGAGCAATGCTTGGTATAACGTGAAACCCAATACGTGGAGGGTATAAGGAGAAGTGAACGTGCTGAAAAGAGAGGAGAAGGAAAACCCACCCTCAGCGGAGTATACTGCGTTGCTGAGGGTGAGGCATAAAGGGATAAGAAACAAAAGGAACAACAAGACAAAGGCTGGGATACTCAGCCATCCTAGAGTCTTTGTCTTGATGTTTTCCTTTTTTGTTCCCATTTTATTTGCTCATTACCTGTTCCCATTCAGTAAGCCATCTGTCAAGGTTTTTTTCAATAGTCTTGGCATCAAGAGTGAGATTCTTTTCTGTTTTCGGAGCGTATTGGAAAGCGGCGGGAAGCTCGGTCTTGCTATTTGCGGGATACATGGAATTTGACAAGGCGATCTTCAGTTGCGCATCACTGAGGATGAAATCGATGAACTGCTTTGCCAGTTCAGGATGCTTTGAGGATTTCATTAAGGCGACTGCCTCGACAGTGGTGTCATGGCCCTCGTCAAACAGCAAGGTCTGGTACCGTGTGGTATTCTCATAGGTCACGTGGTAGACAGGGCTTGTTGTATAGGAAAGCACGATGGGGGCCTCTCCTTCGGTGAACAGCCCGTAGGCGCTTGACCAGCCTTCTGCAATGGTGAGTGCGTTGTCTTTCATGGATTTCCACCAGGAAAGATAATTGTCCTCTCCATACACTTCGATAGTCCAAAGCAAGAGACCCAAACCGACACTTGAGGTACGGGGATCGATAAGAATCACCTTGTTCTTGTACTTGGGTAGGGTAAGGTCAGCCAGGCTGTGGGGGATCATGTCGTCTTTGATTTTCTCTGTGTCATAGACGAAGGCAAAGTTGCCGTAGTCGAAGGGCAGCAGCCTGTTCTGTTCATCGAAATGCAAGAACGAAGGAATATCCGTGAGCATCGGACTCGCATAGGAGGCGAACAAGTCGCTTTCATACGCTTTGCCTGCCATCTCGTTACTGATGCCGATGACCACATCCGCGATTGGGGCTGCCTTCTCGCTCTCGGCTTTTGTGAGCATTTGGCCGGCATCTCCAGCACTGACCAGATTGACCTTGATACCTGTTTTCTTCTCGAATTCGGGAACGATTGACGGGCCGGGTCCCCAATCACCACAGAATGCATCATAGGCATAAACGGTGATCTCCCTTGTTTCAGGCTTGACTTCTTGCGACGGTTGCGCGCTGATTGATGCGCATGCAAAGACGAGGGCAAGAACCACACAAACAAAGTGATGCTTATTCATAAAGCACCTCCTGTGAAGTATTTGCCGAGGGGAAATTGTTTGTTGATTGTTCCACTTCCTACGCTGGTATTAACCAGATCAGGTTCACGGGTATAATCTCAGGCTTGTACGCCACCCCAGGACATCCCTAGCTTATCGAAAGAAACATTTCCTGTCAACTTGACCGCTTTTTTGCTTGAAGGTACAGTATACATATGCAAATGCTTGCAACATGTCTTCAGCTAGCTCACATAGATAGTCAGGCCCAGGAGAGTGTTCCTTCCTTGGTGTTGATGGAACAGGCTGCGTTGCGTCTTTGGTTTGAGTGCAAGCAGAGGATCCCGTCCCTTACCAAGCAGTCCAAGTTGGTTTTTCTCTGCGGCAACGGCAACAATGGAGGTGATGCCCTGGCGGTTGCCCGTAGCGCCTCATCCGAGATGTACTGTGATGTCTCGGTGATCATCGTCGAGGGCAGGAGAAGTGCACAAAACCAACAGCAGCTTGAGGCGTTGTCCCGATTCCCTGTAAAAATAATAAAATCCTTTGAGGCATCAGGGGTGCTCGAGAAAGCCCAGATACTCTTTGATGGGCTTTGTGGTACAGGGATCAAGGATATCCTGCAAGGGGAATTCGGAAACCTAGTAAGGATGGCAAGCAACAACAAACAGGCCTTCAAGGTTGCCATTGATGTGCCAAGCGGTCTTGGCGATGGGTTTTCTTGTCTTGGAGGCCCTGTCTTTCCTGCTGACCTTACTATCACCATGGGGCTTGAGAAGCGCCTTTTTTATCATCCGCTCTTTACAAGATATACAGGTCAGATAGTGGTCATCAATCCTTGTTTTCCCCCAAGCCTGCTCATACAGCATCCTTCTGGGACGGAGAGGATGGATTACTCTGAGGTGACAGTCGGCAAGCTTGCCACTGACGCCTATAAGAAAACCCGGGGAAGTGTTGCGGTATTTGCAGGCAGCTTGGAATACAGCGGGGCCGCGCGCTTGGCCTGCAGAAGTGTCTTTGCTTCCAGGGCGGGACTGGTGTCGTTGTTTGTCGATGACGAGTATTATCCAAGCGCTAGCACGGAAAGCCCTTCGGTAATGGTGAAGAAACTCTCCGAGGGATACACCCTGTCGCTTTTCTCTGCGATTCTCGCAGGACCGGGGTGGGGCGGAGGTAGGCTGCCATTGCTGGCTGACCTTCTTTCTTCAGGGAAACCCATGGTTCTTGATGCCGATGCCATTGCCTGTTTTGCCCAGCTCTGGAAGGACAAGGGGAGGGTGGAGCATGGCCCGTTGGTGCTCACGCCTCATCTTGGGGAGCTGGAGACCTTAAGCAAAAGCGTGCTTGGACAGGATATCATCCATTCCAGTAGCGATGATTTCTATGAGGGCCTGACTCTCCTCTCCCGGAAGCTTGATGCATGTATTGTCTGTAAGAGTGCGGTGAACCATATTGCTGAGGATGGCCGTGTGATGGTGCTTTCTCATGCAAATCCCTCATTGGCGGTGGCAGGTAGCGGAGATGTCCTCTCCGGTATCATTGTTTCGTTTCTTGCATATGGTTTGGGTTGCAGCGAGAGTGCGATAGCTGGTTGCGCCGTTCATCAAAGGGCGGGGGATATGGCAAGGAACGCCCTGGGGTATTTTGACAGCACCCAGTTGTTGCGATATGTGGGCAGGGCGATTGTGGAGATGGAACGATGAGCCAGGTGTATTTCCTTGAGATACTCTATCTTGTCTTTGGTTCCCTGTTGCTTCTTAGTGATACCCATGGGATCAAGTATCCTTTGCTTTTGTCCTTTCGCTATGCCTTCCGGACCAAGAGGAGCCTTAGGCTCACCTTGATTTGGTCTGGTGTCCTACTTACCATCCTCTCTCTCTTTATTCCTTACGAGCCGGGTCCCATTTTGTTAGGAGACCTTGTGATGTCCATAGCCTTGTTGTGCCTGACTCTTTGGTATATTGCGCAGGATACGAAAAAAAATGATTCCCAGCAGGGAGTGTTTGATGAGGTTGGGTCCTATATCGAGAGGAACCGAAAGAACTGGGGATTTGTCATACTGGCTGTCGCCTGCATCCATTTTGTAGTGCCTGGATGTGTATTGTTGTAAGAGGAAAAGAAAAATGGAAGAAAGGATAACTACGGCAGGAATCCTTAGGAAAGAGGGTTTGTATTTTGTGGCAAAACGACAGAAAGGTGGTGCGATAGGGGAGCTTTGGGAGTTTCCCGGAGGTAAAAACCGTTGGGGGGAGAGCGAAGAGGAGACCCTGCAGAGAGAATGGGAAGAGGAGCTCAACCTGAAAATAACCGTGGGAAAGCTTCTCTGTGTTTTTGATTTCACCAACAAGGAGACGCTGTATCATCTGAAGGCATACGAAGTGTACTGTGACAATCTCTTACCATTGAGAATGGCAGTGCATACCGATTATGCCTGGGTAAATCATAAGGAGCTAACCACCTTGGCATTCGCCCCAAGTGACCAGAGCATTGTCAGGATCTTGCTAGCCTGAGAATTCTTCACCCCAGACTTCAATCTGTGTTAATGCGGGGAAAGGGGATTCGTCTTTTGCTTTGATGAGATTTTTGAGCACAAGTGTTCTTGTCACTCTTTCCTTTGTTGTGAAGCATTGGGGAAGATCGCTATCCGACAAATCCAATATTTCCCTGGCCCCATCATCAAACTCAACACGTGCCTGGGTCCAATAACTGTCATGGGGAAAATCGGTCCTCAAGGTGAGTCTCAGTTCCGAGACAATAATTTTTCGACCAAAATCCAAGGTGAATGCAGCTTTGGGATCTCTGTTTATGCCCCAGCTACAATAAGGATAGCTCCCATGGCCATGGTTCTCAAAAATGCCATCAATGGCGTTCCGAGCGGCGAATATCATTTCATTCCGTGTTTCAACATTGGCTGAAGCATGGGGGAACAGGCCCTTGTTGTCATGATTGTCATACGGGTTGAGTGCGAGGTTTCTTCTTCCTGTCGGGTTTTCGCTTCTGACAGAAATCACATGCATTTCACCATTGAAGGCCATCGGAGGAAAACATTGCCTCATATCTCTAAGGGGAATCGGATAAGAGACCTCGTTCTCACAATAGACCAGGGCTTCACCCAAAGCCTCCTCAAAACGGATGGCAAAGAATGAAGGCTGTCCTTGGTGTTCCATAATGATGCAATCCCCATCCTGATAAGCCTTGTCATACACGATGGAGACACCCCCTCCACTTTTTCTTCCTTCTCTCAGGGTTTTCCCATCTTTGCTGACGAGACGTAATTTGATAGCATCCATATATTTTTTCCCTTTTTATCTATTCTAGCATCTTGTTCATTTTGGGATAAGGGGCTAAGTTTCATATTTGTTCTCTCAAGGGTGTGATGCTCCATTGCAACCTGTCGATGAAATCAACAAGGACTCGGTAGACAGGGCTATTCCACGTGGCGAGAAGGCGAGGGTCGGTTATTTCAATTGGTTCCTCTTTGATCTTGGAAGCGTTCTTGAATGTAATTCTTCCCAGATTTCCTATTGTCATACTGTTGCCCTTGATCATAGGTTTGAGTTGCGTCATCACCGTTAGTGTCCCTCTTTCACTTGTCGTATCCAATACCTCGATTGAATGATTTTTGTGATGTATGACCACGCGCTCATAACTGTCCACCTGCTCATAGGCTTTTGCCAATTGCATCGATATTGAGCAACTCTTATCACCAAGGGAGACTTTCACTTCTGAACTTTGGTACGAGGGCCCGGCTTTTTGTTCCTTGGAAGGGAAGTTGACCACGTTGTGATAGAGAGAACGCATGGTCCATATCTCGTACCTGTCAGCGGAGAATGTCTTCCTTGTATAAGTTTCCACTCCAATGTCTATGAGCATCGGCTGTCCTTTGCAATAAAGAATCAGGCTTCCTGTATCATTGTGGTTGTGATTATCGTTGTTGCCTCCTCCCTTGACGGCTAAGGTGAAATTATTGTCTCTGCTCACCAGTATCCCGACACTCTTGTAAAAGATGTCACCATTTGGCTTGTATGGAATGGTGCAGGAATCTATCTCCTTGGAACAAAGTAAGGAAAGAAGGCGATAGGCAAGGTTAATCTCCTCTTTTAGGACCTTTTCCTGGAGGGAGGACAGTTCCCATTGCTCATGTGCGAATGCCATAAGAAGTGGATCCGAGATGGCCTTCCCCACACAGAACTCCTTTACCCCGGCCAAGGAGGCAAAAGGACTGCAATCGGAGAAATTCAGATAATATCTATCCTTCACGTGCATGTTCATTATATATTGGGCGATATTCCTTATCTTGGTGTCTTCATAGGCTTCTTTCATTTGTCCTCTGCTGACTTTGTTAAGAACATCCAGGCAGGCGAACAAGGCGAGACCTGCATGATGGTAGTATTGGGCCCCTTCATCACAGCATCCATCTTCGCCGTAATCCTTCAGGAAGCAATCAAGGCTGTACAAAGCTTTGGAGACCACCTGGTGTCTTGTTTTCTGGCTTGTTGGTAACAAGAAGACCGAGAGCAGGATGTTCTGGGTGCACCAGGGTGTCCAGTTGCACATTTTCTCATCTCCCTCTCCCATCCACCAGAAGTGTTGCCCGAGATATGGCTGAACAATTCTGAAGTCCAGTAGATCCTGGATGTTTTTTGCCAAAAAGGGACTCATTGCATTGAGCTGGTCCTGGAGTAAGAAAATACCAAGGGAAAGCAAAGCTCCTGTCTCGCATGCGAAGATGTCCAATATTGGTCGAGAAGGGTCAGGTAAGGCAAGCTGAACGGTATCACGGAGGTAGGAGTTGTGGGCTGGAAGTTGCCAAGCGACCTCAGTGGAGATCGAGGCCAAACCGTTGAGAATGTCATCAAGGAAGACTCCTTTGCCATCAATCAATTCCGCGAGGATGAAATTTCCCAGAATCTTGCGTCTTGAAAAGTATTTTTTTTCAAAGTCCGCTCGGTTGCCGGTTCGTGTGAAGGACAGCCAGTCCGTGGCTGTCAGTGTCGGATAACTGAAGGGTGAATCTTCCTGCGCCGTCTTCAGAATATAATCAGCGCATTCTTTGTCAACTCGTTGCTTGTCAAAGACAGGGTTGAGATCGGTCAACTGACCAAGCATACGTCCATTGAAATCAGTCAGCTTCATGATGATTCTTGTCTCCATAATGAGCCTGAAGATACTCCCTTGGCGAGACACCTTCGACTTTTTTAAACACCTTGCTGAAATAGAATGAGCTTTCGAACCCAAGTTCGTCGGAAATCTCATACACTTTCAGGTCTGAATTTGCCATCATGTCTTTAGCAACGGCGATCTTTTCTTTGTTGATGTACTCAATAAAAGAGCATCCTCCGAAACGAGAGAAAAGGGAACTCAGGTAGTTCTGGCTAAATCCAAAGATGGAAGACACTTCACTAAGAGTTATCTTGCGTTTGATATTTCCCTGTATGTATTCCTGGACATTCTTGATAATCTTGCTTCTGTAGTCTGATTTTCTTCCTTGGAGTTGTTCTTTCAATCCTTTTTGAAGGGCTATAAGCCATGTCGCGCATTCCATGTTGTTATTCTTGCGATAAAGGCTCCTGTATCCATCAGGTTCGTCGGCAAATACTTTGGAAACAATCTCTTCCCCCTCGGGAAGAAGCGTGATTGACATGTACAAGATGTTTGAGACCGCATCCAATGCTTGAAGTCTTGATACTTTCCTTCCCGCTAGGGCTTGGGCTATCTCCTCAAGGACGCATGACAGGCTTTCCACATCCATTTCACTGAAGGCCTTATTCAGTTTGTCATGATATTCCTTTAGATTGAAAGCTTCTCCTTCAGCCTTTGTATCAAAGAAAGCAACCAAACCTGTCTTTTGGGCTATCGGAAGCAATTGTCTGGCACTAAAGAAAGAATCGCAGAGAGCCAGCGGGTCTTCAACACTTTTCCCCACACTGCAGATAAGCTGCACCGAGAAGTAGTTCTTGATAACCTCTTTTGTGGTCTCAAGTGCTTCCTGTATCGTCTTTTGAGATTGCTCATTTGACAAGCAGAAAGTTATCGATAAATGCCGCATGTCCAAACTGGTAACATAACAAAGACAATACTTGGAAACGGTTTCCCGGACCATCAGGGTTGTGGAGAAAAACAGATTGATAAGTTGTTCCTTGTCCATCTGGGAGGGTGAGAGGCCTTCAAGTTCCGCATAGCACACCACATATTCCTTAGCCTCGAACTTGATTGCAAGATCCTGACTCTGGATGCGGAATTGTTCCCTTGAATCGATGAGGCCATTGAGAAGACGGACGAAGAACTTGTCGTAGAAGACTTGCATCCCTATCCGGCTGGTGCCGGTCGTGGTTTCTGTTTTCTTGCAATTGGATATGGCTTTGTCCAGTGTTTCCCCTAAGGTCTCCGCTGTCAATTCAATCTTGACGAGGTAGTCCACCGCTTGATACTTGATGGCATTACGCGCCAATGAGAATTCCTCAAGATTTGTGAGCATTATGAACTGAGGGCTGTTGCCTTTCACCGAACAACCCCTAAGGACGTCGAGACCGCTTCTTAGTGGCATCTTGATGTCTGTTATCACCACATCCGGGCAAAATCGCTCAATCAGTTCCGATAACTGTTTGCCATTATGAGCCAAGGCACAAATCTGAGCATTGTGCTGTTCCCATTTTATCATTGATTGTAAGCCGACAAGCACCAGAGGTTCATCATCGGCAAGAATCACTTTGTATTTCATTGTCTTTCTCCTGACTTCTAGGGACATAGACAAACATGACTGTCCCTTTTCCTTCCGTGCTACTTATTTTAATGCCGTATTGTTTTCCAAAAATATATTTCAGGCGTTTGTCGACATTCCCGATTCCTATACCTTTGAATAAGCCGGAGTTTTTGTCTGCCTTGTCCGGCATTGCTTGCAAGAGTTGCTGCTCTGTCATTCCGATTCCATCATCGCTGATGGTAATCTCAATGCAATCATCAAGCGCCCTTGCCTTTATCTCTATCGTACCGGCACCTCCGTTTGGCTCAATGCCATGGAATATTGCATTCTCGACCAAAGGCTGAAGTGTGAAGCGCAGGATAGGGATGTTTTGAAGCTCCAAAGGTATATCAATGATTACCTTGAGGGTTCCTCCATACCGGTATTGTTGTATGACGATATAATCCTCGATGAGGGAGAGCTCGTCTTTAAGTGGTACTACGGTTTCCTTTGATTTTGCAATGTTCTTCATGAGGCGTGACAGCGCAGTGGTCATTTCCGCTATACCGGGCGAATTCTGGATTGTTGCCATCCATTTTATAGAATTGAGCGTATTGAAGAGGAAGTGTGGGTTGATTTGGCTTTGGAGCATGCGATATTCAAGTTCTTGTTTTTGCTTCTCATCCGCAACTCTCTTATCCAGCAAGGTGACAATCTGTGTTGACAACTCATTCATGCTTCTTCCAATGTCCCCGAGCTCATTATTCCATTCGATGTTAGGGTCGGCCTTGAAGTTTCCTTTTGCTATCTCCTTGGTTTTTTGCTGAATTTTGGAGACAGGCACGGTGATTGTCCTGTTGAGATACACAGCCATGAAACAGCCAAATAATATTACCGCCACCACAAGCAGCCCAAGCATGGTAAGATAGATGCTTTTCTCAATAAAAAATCCTTCGGCGATGCTTTGACTGAGCCATACCCCGGGGAAACCTGTTGCGCAGGATATCACCAGTAGCTTATTGCCTCGAGAATCAGTTATTTTCTGGATCCTGTCATTGGATTCGGTGACTCTGCTTGATTTCTCTTTCCAGTTTTCGATATTTCCCACAGGAATGAAGTGTGTATCTTCAATACGATAGGCCTGGTCTCCGAGTGTAAGGTAGAGATAGGATCCTTTAGGGAGTTGATAATTCGTCAATTGGGTGAGGATTATATCCCCCTTTACCGCCAGATAGGCAAACCCCCCATTGGCCAGGGCTCTGACAATAGGAAGTATTTGCGTCCCCTCAGAGAGAAGAAAGGGGTCTTCCTGGATGGCGTTCCATTTCTGGGGATCCTTGTTTTCTTCATTTATAGCCAGGTTGAGATTATAGGGGGTGACAGGTTTGCTGTTTGCTGATACTCCGATATGGATGAACTGTCCGTTGCCTTTTGTAACAATTATTCGTTGCACATATTGTTGTGCGTGGTTGTTCATCATTTCCTCTTTGATCCTCTCATATGTTTCAAGAGAAGAAGACAGGCTGTCTTCCTGAAGAAAAGTGGAGACCTGGGCACTTGTGGAGAACCACTTGAGCAAGGAATTTATGGCAACCATGTCTTGGCTGGCCAGACCTCCCACCAAGTGCAGATTGAATTCTGCTCCTTGGATTCTTGTTTGACGCGAATAGCTATTGAACAGAGAGAAGCTAAACCCAGTCACCAGCAGGGACAAAATGACAGTGAAGCAGATTGTAAGCATTGTTATCTTTGACTTTATGGTTCGCATCCAAATCGCCCCTTGTATCATTATCGCGGCACATTTTGGTTAGTTGTCAATAATAAAAAACACACATTGGATAATAATGCATAATTAGATAACATTCTGCATGGTTTTAACAAAAATAAAGTCGATTAGTGGAGAATATTGAACATTCTGAGTGTTTTTTTACATGGTACGATTTGATTTATGGGTTTAGCGTTACATATGGAAGCGGACTATAGGTCCGATGGCGCAAGAGGAGGAAATCATGCGTTCAATAAAAAAGGTGGTTGGTGTTTTTTTGATTGTGTCTGTAGTTCTTTGTTCTGCTTTTGCTGCAGGAAGTAGTGAGGTTGCAAAGACTCCTACCGGGGCAACAACCCTCAAGTGGGCTCTTTGGGATATTGATTCAACTACATACTACAAGCCGCTGATTGATGCTTATGAAGCATCTCATCCAAACATAAAGATCGAGATGCTCGACCTTGGTTCAGCTGATTTCATGACCATGCTCCAGACTCAACTTACCGGTGGTGATGATACCATCGACATTGTGACGGTCAAGGATATTCCTGGATACAGCAATCTGGTCAAAAAAAATCTGCTTTTCAGTCTGAATGATAAAATTAAGAGCGAAGGGATAGATACTTCCCTTTATGGGGGAACAACCGAGCAGATTACCGTCAACAACAATCTGTATGCCTTGCCGTTCCGCAGTGACTTTTGGGTTATCTTCTACAACAAGGCCCTGTTTGACAAGGCTGGCGTCGCCTATCCCACCAATGATATGACTTTTGCACAGTATGATGCTTTGGCTCGCAAGATGACCAGTGGAAGTGGGGCGAACAAGGTGTATGGAGCTCATTATCACACATGGAGATCCGCTGTACAACTTTTCGGTATTCTTGATGGCAAGCACACCATCGTTGATGGCCACTACGAATTTCTCAAGCCATACTATGAAATGGTCCTTGCGGAACAGAAGGACGGAATCTGCCAGGATTACGGTTCCCTGAAGACTTCCTCGACTCACTATAGTGGTGTTTTTTACAACAACAGTGTCTCGATGATGAACATGGGGTCATGGTTCATCGCCACCTTGATCGACAAGATCAATAAAGGCGAGGCTGATTGCAAATCCTGGGGTATCGTGAAGTATCCTCATGCTGAGGGTGTTCCTGCCGGGTCCACATTGGCGACCATCACCAGTCTTGGTGTAAGCGCCGCCTCGAAAAACAAGGACGCGGCCTTTGACTTCGTGAAGTTTGTAACAGGTCCCGAAGGTGCCTCGATTATTGCAAAGACCGGGACCATTCCTTCCATAAAGACCGCAGAGGTCATCAAGACCATTTCCTCAAAAGCCGGGTTCCCAACCGATAGTGCTTCAGCCGAAGCCCTCAAGGTTTCCCATGGCTATCTGGAAATGCCATTGAATGATAAATCCGCGGACATAGAGATCATCCTTAATCAGGTGCATGATGAGATCATGACAAACAACATCAGCATTGATGATGGTATCAAGAAGATGGATACCCAAGTTCAGAAGATCCTAAGCAAATAGG
>Ga0265294_10006855_pt1 | contig 13615 bp, 10 predicted proteins | sample MunlanPumphouse3_FD_192504 | JGI IMG/M metagenome (GOLD analysis project Ga0265294, IMG submission 192504) | Groundwater microbial communities from a municipal landfill in Southern Ontario, Canada - Pumphouse #3 | ecosystem: Environmental > Aquatic > Deep subsurface > Groundwater | place... | reverse complement strand
CATAGAAATGCCCACTTCCATTCTTCATGAAAAAAGTATGAGGCTTACCGATATCATGGAAAAGAGCAGCTAAACATAAAGCCGGGTTTCTATCTTTGATAGCATTTAAAACTTTTCATATAGTGGAGAATAGTGTTGCTAACTTTTAGTCGAATCCTGTGTATTTTGGGATAGAATATTCCTGCCAAACTAATTGGGGTTGGCGGGAGAACTATCCGATTGTTAGTTTGGCGACTCCTTTGGATAGTTCTTCCACTAACTCCGTGACAAGGAGTCGCCTTCATGCCTAAAAGGAAGAGTCTTTTCTGCTGTGGTTCCGTTTTGGATGGGAAGTCGGTCGATGAATCCTACATAGTTGCCGACCGGAAAGTCCGCGATGAGAAAAAGGACAGGAGGTTTTCGGTTGCTGACAAGAGCTCAATGACCGTCAGGGAGATTCGAGAGCTTCTCTGCCCCGAATGCCAGTCATCGGAAATAGTAAGATCAGGGAAAACCGGCGGCGGTGCCCAGAGATACCGGTGCGGGAAATGCGGTCATGTCTTCGTATCATCAGAGGGGAGGAATCTCTTCTCCGCCAAGCTTTCGCTGAAGGAACTTCTGTCCCTGATGCGCGGCATACTTTCCGGAATGACGCAGAAGCAGCTTTGTGTCTCCATCGGAATATCGAAGAAAACCGCCATTCTATGGCAGCAGAGGGTCTTTGCCGTAAGCAAATCATGGGTTGACGGCCAGACTCTTTCGCATCATGTCTGGATAGACGAGGTCTACTTCCCGCTGACAGCGTCCGGCGAAGAAATGAAGAGAATGAAGAAGGCTAAGATGGCCGGGCTCAGCCGTCTTCAGGTCTGCTGCTGCATCGGCGCCGATGACAGGGGCCACCGCTTCGTCAGGGTGGTCAAGACGGGAAAAATCGACATGCTTTCCGTGCTTTGCTGCTTCTCGAACCGGATAGAGAAGGGAAGCCGACTTACCCATGACGGTGCAAAGGAGCACAGACGGCTCATTGAACGGCTGAAGCTTCGCCGGAGGGCATATCTGTCTACGGACAAGTCCGAGAAAGCCATGAAGGCTATGATGGCGATCAACAACTACAGCGCACTGCTGAAGAACTCGATGAGGAAATACTCCGGTACTAAGACTGGGAACCTCGAGGATAGACTTTGCTTCATCACCTATAGAGCATGGATTTTGAAGAAATTCGGGCTCATGCTTGGGAGCGAGTTTCTGCTTTCAAAGATAGTAAAGTCAGAGAAAACAGTGTTTTCCATAAGAAAAGCGAAGAAAAAGCACATGAATGTCAAAAAGTTAGCAACACTATTCTCCACTATATGAAAAATCTTTTTTCTCATACGGGTTCTCCTTGTGTTTGCGAATATATAAATAATATATATTCTATCTTTTTATGTTAATTTAGATAATCAGGACTTTGGGCACTAGCTAAAAAGAAGAGGAAAGCAAAAAATTACTTCTTTTTAAAAATAAATAAAAAGCCAAGATGAACTTTTAACTGTCCTATATCGAAAAAGCATAAAGATTCTATCTGACCCTATGTCGTTTTTGATTGTTTGTAACCTGACCAAGAAAATTTAAATTAATTAAAAATTGTTGCTTTCAAATGAAATTAAGCAAAATTAAAACGAAACAGTTTGAAATATTAAAAAAATAAGCTTGATAATAACAAAACTATTGCTTTTTAAGTACGAATATATTTATGGCTTTACATAATTTCAAGTTATTTTTTGGTTTCAAAAATAGTTCTGTGTTTTATGATGGGTTTCTGCTTTTTTCTATATTTTTGAAAACGATTACAAGAAATTATGCTGTCTATTACTTAAGACTAGGGATTGCTAGGTTTAGACAATAAAATTAGTTTCCTTTATTGAAGATAAATCGATCAATTACTTCTTTAATGGCACTATGATTGTAATCATTCTTTGTGATGAAATCACAGTGAGGAACTAAGTCATAACTAGCATTGTTGACTCCTACTCCTAAACCGGCTTTTTCTATCATCGAAAGATCATTTAAGGAGTCACCGATTGCGATGGTTTCTTCTATAGGGATATGTAGGTAATCAGCTAAGTAGACTAAGCCGGCTCCCTTAGTGACATTTTCGGGATTAAATTCCAAATATCTTTTTGATGAGAAAGACATAGCAAGATAAGGCAAAGTGATACTTAATTCTTCACTGATTTTCTTTAAGAATTCATAGTTAGTGTTTTCATATAGTATCTTGAGAATCTTTTGATCTTTTAAGAAATTGAGGTTCTGCCAAGAACCTTCGATATAGGAAATCCTTCCATTAAGAAATTCCTTTTCTTCTTTAGATAGATGATAAATATAAACTTGATCTAGAGTATAGACATGGATTGTTAAGTTCCTTTTTAGACCTTCTTCATAGAGTTTCTCTGCTACTTGATGATCCATATCTTTCATTAAAAGAATCTTGTTCTGATAGTTTTCAGTTATGACTCCGCCGTTATAGGAGATTATATATTGGTTTTTCTTGTTAAAGACGCCTAAGGCTTTGGCGGTCACCTGGATGGAAAGAAATCCTCTTCCTGAGGTAGGCACGAAAAGCACTCCGGCATCATTGGCCTCTTTGATGCTTTTGATGTTTTCTTCTGATATGGTTCTATCAGATTTGATGAGGGTTCCATCTAGGTCGCAGGCAATTAGCTTGTACATTTGATATATTTTTTCTTTTCAAAGATGATAACACAAAAGGATGTTTTCACTATGCGTTTTTAAGAATTTCAGTCTTATGAAATGGGTTACAAGCAAAGAAAATGTTTGTGAATTATTCAATTCTTTGTAATTTATTAAAATAACTCGAAGGCAATACCATTTGTTTAAATCATCTAATTTATTGGACTTTTCCTTGCTAAAGTTAAAATATTTGTAAAAGACTGTCAAAAATAAATTGACAAGCTCTCATTTAAAACTATAATTAAGATAACTGAAAGGGCTTTCCTTTCAATTCAACAAGGGGGAATTTCTCAATGAGAAAATCCGTTAAATTATTAGCTACTATTCTTGCCATTACTGCTGTCTCTGGTATGACTAGCTGTGGAAAGACATCTGATTCTTCCACTGGCGACAACTTAGAAAAAGAACTCAATGTTATTGGTGGATGCGAAGAGCCGTATCTTAAGGCTGTCTGTGAAGCTTTTGCCACCAAGTATAGTGTCAAAGTTAACTACATCCGTTTAAGTGCTGGTGAAATGGAGAGTAAGGTTGAGGGTGAGGATGGCAATCCTACTAGCGATGTTCTCTTCGGTGGTACTACTGATCCTTACAACTATTTAAAGAATTTGAATCTTTTGGAGAAGTATAAATCTGTTAATGATGGCAACATCACTGATTCAAAGTTCAAGGATGTTGATAATTATTGGTATGGTATTTATAAGGGTATATTAGGCTTTATGTGGAATAAGGCTAAGCTTACTGAATTAGGACTTACTGCTCCTACTTCTTGGGCTGATTTGCTCAGCGATAAATATCATTCTGCTGCTAACAAAGGCTATATCACTTGGTCTCATCCTTCTACTGCCGGAACCGCTAAACTCACTGTAAACACTATTGTTCAGCTTAAGGCTAATGGCAAGAAGGTTACTTATGATAATGAAGGAACTCAGACTACTGCTTATGATGATACTGAGGGTATGAAGTACTTCAAATCCTTAGATACCAATATTGCTGAATACACTAAATCTGGTTCAGGTGCTTCTAAGAAGGTTGGCTCTGGTGAATGCGTCATCGGTGTTGGCTTCTTACATGATGCTATTTATCAGATGGTAGATCAGAAGTATGGCAATAAGATTGGCATTGGTGCTCCTAGCGAAGGAACTGCTTTTGAAGTTGGTGCTACTGGTATCCTTAAGGGTGCTAAGAATCCTAACCTTGCTAAGAAGTTCGTTGATTTCGCTTTGACTCCTGAATGTGTTGAATTAGGTGCCACTAATGGTTCCTATCAGTTCTTGGTTCTTGACGAGAAGACTGGTGTCAAACAGCCTCAGGCTGCTATTGATGCTGGTTTAACCTCTGTTAAGACTATGGATTATGATTTCGATGATGCTAAGACTAACACTTCCCACTATGTCACTGATTGGATGACTGCTGTCAATAAGGCTGCTCCTACAGCTTAACCTTTTTTCTCAGTAAATTCTCACGATTGAAGAGAGGTGGCTTAACAGCCACCTCTTGTTTATTTAAAAAGAGGCATTATGGCAGAAACTAGTACAATTCAAGAAAATGCTAAACCAGATATAACCGATGCTAATACCTATAAACACCAAGCCAGAATAATAGAAATAAAGAAGTTTTTTAAAGACCCAATAACAATTGTCGCAATTGCTGGGATTATCTTCTTCCTATTATTATTTACAATCTATCCTTTAATTATTCTGCTTAAGGATGCTTTTGTAAGGCGTTATGGCGGTGTTGATCAAACTACTACTTATCAGTTTTCCTATATTTTCTCTACCCTTAATTATCAGGTCTCTATTAAGAACTCTTTAATAATCGGCTTAGTAGTTGCTCTTGGCGCTACCTTAGTCGGTTTCTTATTTGCTTATGTCGATGTTTATTTAAAAGTAAAAGGCGGCTTTATGAGAGCACTCTTTAAGATTGTCTCTCTTTTGCCGTTAGTCTCTCCGCCGTTTGTTATTTCTATTGCTATCATTGTTCTCTTTGGTAACTCCGGTTTAATTACTAATAGGTGGTGGGGCATATCAATGAACCAGGGATTATACGGTTATCCTGGTGTCATGGTTGTTGAAATCATTACTTTCTTCCCGACAGCTTACTTAATGTTAAAGGGATTACTGAAGAACATTGATCCTTCTTTAGAGGAAGCCGCTAGAGATATGGGTGCTTCTAGATGGCATGTCTTCTGGACAGTCACTATGCCTTTGATGAAACCGGGCTTAGCTAATGCTTTCCTAGTTTCCTTCATTGAATCTATGGCTGATTTTGCTAACCCGATGATCATCGGTGGCTCAATGGAAACGATGTCAACGCAGATCTATAACACCTTAATGGGCGGCAACGGAATTAATGCTAACTATCAGGCCGCCGCTATGTCTTTGATTCTATTAGCTATTTCAATGGCCTTCTTCTTTATTCAGAAGTATGTCTTTGAAAGAAAATCTTATGCTACTATTTCTGGTAAAGCTACCAGAGCCAGAATTCAGATTGATGATAAGAGTGTTGTTATTCCTTTAGAGATTTTCTGCTCTTTTATTTCTATTTGTGTTATTGGTTTATATGTAGTAGTTATCATGGTTTCTTTTTGGCAGAACATGGATACTAGCGATATTGTCTATACGATAGCTAACTGGAAGGAAGCCACGACAGGTACTGGTCTTGATTCTTTAAAAGCTACCTTGCTGACTTCACTGATAGCGGCACCACTGTGTGCTTTGATGTCTATGATAATCGCTTATCTGATTGTGAAGAGGAAATTTGTTGGCCGAGGCTTCATAGAATTCACTTCTATGTTGGCTATGGCAATCCCTGGCACTGTTCTAGGTCTAGGGTTCATAAGAGGATTTGTAAAAGGCGTCTTCCATACTGGGTGGATGCAAGGTTTATACGGAACCATCTGGATAATTATTATTGTCTTTATTGTTAGATCCTTGCCGGTTGGTGTTAGATCTGGTGTAGCTGCTTTAAGACAGATTGATAAATCAATTGAGGAATCCTCTTATGATATGGGAGCTAATAGCGCTCATGTCTTTAGAACTGTGACTCTTCCTTTGATTAAAGACTCCTTCTTCTCATCCTTATCAACATCTTTCGTAAGATCAATTACTGCTATCTCAGCTGTCATCTTGCTCTGCACCTCCAATATCAAGCTGATGACTTATGTAATCAACGAGTTTGCAGGCAAGGGTGCTTATGGTATTGCTTCTGCCTATGCTACTATCTTGATCTTAGTTGCTGGTGTTACTATTGGTATCTTCGATTTCTTAACTGGTCTTTTAGGAAAGGGTCGTAAAATCAAAGGAGCCAAGAAAGACAATGGATAATTCTGCTAATAATAAAACTGAAGACAACGAAAAGAAAACCATGAGGAACAAAGCTCTTATCTATAGTGAGAACAAGAAGCCTCAGGGTGTCACTCTTAAGCATGTCAGTAAAATCTATGTTGATCCTAAGACCAAGAGAAGATTCTTTGCAGTCAAAGACAGCAATATTGAGATTGCTCCTGGTGAATTTGCTACTCTTTTAGGACCTTCAGGCTGTGGTAAAACCACCACCTTAAGAATGATTGCCGGTTTTGAATCACCTGATATTGGTGAAGTCTATATTGGTAACGATAACGTCAATGCCTTCACTCCTAACCAGCGTGATACCGCCATGGTCTTCCAGTCCTATGCCTTAATGCCTCAGTACAATGTCTTTGATAACGTTGCCTATGGCTTAAGACTTAGAAAGATGGCTGATCCTAAGACGGGTTCTTTAAGAGCTCTAACTAAAGAAGAAATTCATACTAAGGTTATGGCAATGCTTGATTTAGTCCAGCTTACCGGTATGGAAGAGAGAATGACTAACCAGTTATCTGGCGGTCAGCAGCAGCGTGTGGCTTTAGCCCGTGCTTTGATTCTTAACCCTTCTGTGCTTCTCTTTGATGAACCTCTTTCTAACCTTGATGCTAAGCTACGTGTCTCTATGAGAACTGAAATTCGTCAGATTCAGCAAAGAGTCGGAATTACCGCTATCTATGTCACTCATGATCAGTCAGAGGCTATGGCTATCTCTGATCGTATTATTGTTATGAACAAGGGCTTCATTGCCCAGATTGGTACACCTAAAGAAATCTACTATCATCCTAAGAATGAATTTGTGGCTGACTTTATTGGTGAAGTCAATTTCCTTGAAGCAAAGATTACTTCTGTTGCTGCCAATAAGAAACAAGTCAATGTACAAGTCGGCGAGATGAACTTCCCAGTCGACAATCCTGGCGGATTCAATGTCAGCGATGAAGTAAAACTAGTCTTACGTCCCGAAGCTTTGCATGTCGTTGAAAAGGGCCTGCTTCCCTGCAAGGTTATCTTATCAACCTTTATGGGATCCTATCAGCTCTATCATGTAAAGTGCGGCGAAGAGCTAGTTAAGATCTGTGAATACAATCCCAGAGGGAAACGTATCTTCAATGTCGGAGAGGATGGCTATCTATCCTTTGAAGCTAGCGACTGCCATATCTTGCCAAGACATGAAGAAAACAAGGTAGAGACTATCTATCTTGATGAGGAGAAGAAACCTAAAGACAACAATAAGAAGGAACCTTCTAAAGTAGGAGAAGAACTGAAGAAGGGAAAGAAATCTTTCTTCGATTTCTTCAAGCATAAGAAAGACAAAGAAGATACTCCTAAGAAGTAAAACTAAAAAGGCTACTAAGAAGAAAAACTTCTAAGTAGCCTTTTTTGGTGGAAAACAAATCTTATCGAAATAGGGGTAAAATTAATTATCTTTCTTTAATATCCTTGGCGGCTTCTTTATCTAAATAGAGAGTCGTATTGGGATGGTTGTTTAGAATACTGGCTGGACAAGAAGGATCAACTTTTGCTAAAAGCTTTTTGATAGCTTCGTTCTTGTTGCTTCCAGTAGCAATCAAAACAATCTCTTTAGCTTTCATGATGGTCTTTAAGCCCATAGTGATTGCTTTAGTAGGAACATCTTCGATAGAAGGGAAGAAACGAGAATTGTCTTTGATGGTTCTTTGTGTTAAGGAAGTGATGTGGGTTCCTTCATCAAAGGGAGTATTAGGCTCATTGAAACCAATATGCCCATCAGCACCAATTCCTAAAATCTGAAGATCGACAGGGGTCTTTTCAATTAAGGCATCATAACCAGCTGGATCTTTTGGATTGGGGAAGTGAACATGTTTTTTATTGATATTGATATGATTAAAAAGATGCTGATCCATGAAATACCAATAAGAATCCTGATTATGTTTGTAATCTAGATATTCATCAAGATTAAAAGTACTGGTTTCCTCAAAAGAAATGGTTTTCTTCTGATAAGCTTTGATTAAATCATCGTAGACAACAGTCGGAGAGCTTCCGGTTGCTAATCCTAAGACGGCATCCGGTTTCTTCTTTAATAGCTTTATAAACTTCTCGGCAATCAGACTTGATAATTCTTCTTTAGTGTCTCTAATAACAATCTTCATATTTTTTCTCCTTAGATATTGACTATCTTATAGTTAGACAAGAGGTTGCTTATATTAAAAGCAATTTATTTATTGCCTTTAATTAAGTCCTTATCACCTAAGAACACATCATTAGTAAGCTTATAGAATCTTTCCAATTTATCAACTCTTCTTTCAGCTAAGCGGGTGAAGAGTATATCGATGATATTAAGCTGAGCAATACGGGATTTAGTCGAGTTAGTTCTGATTCCTTCTGAGACGGCGGCATGGCGGATAGTTAAGTCGACTAATTTTGAAAGAGTGTTATCGGAATACTTAGTCATTCCTATAGTATAGGCTTTGTTCTCCTTAGCTATTTTCAATGACTTGATTAAGTCTTTGGATTCTCCAGAATATGAGATATAGAAAGCTACATCGCTTTTTGTAAGAATAGAAGCTGAGAGAATCTGATCGTGGACGGAATCAAAGGCTTGGCATTCAATACCGATTCTTTGGAATTTGAAGACAGCATCCTTAGCAGCAATAACTGAACCACCGATAGCATAGAAGTAAATCTTACCGGCATTATCTAATTTGTTGACGGCTGTTTCGATGTCTTTAGGGTTAACCACTTTTAAGGAATTCTCGATAGCGGCAATGTTTCCTCTTGAGACTCTTTGGATAGTGGCTTCTATCGATGAATCATCTTCAGAGATATTCTCTAGGTCTCTAACGTTTTCAGGATATCTTTGTTTGTTCTGTGCCTCGGAGAAGAGGGACTTGGTGAAATCACGGTAACCGGAGAATCCTAAGAACTTAGTATATCTAACAATTGTCGCTGCGCTAGACTTGCTAGCTTTAGCTAATTCAGTGATAGTCATGGAAGCGACTTCTTGAACATTGTCTAGTATGAACTTTGCCAAAACGTTTTCTTTTTTAGGAAGAGAATCAAGAGATTCTTTCATTTTAATTAGGCAATTTTCCATATTTGGTTCCCCTTTGATAACAATATTTTAAGCTCTTTAAGAAAAAATGTAAATTATTTTCATTTACTTATACTAAAAGATGAAATTAAGCAATACTGTCATTAAGGTGTTCTTATAGTATCTATAACTACTTTTTAATGGCTTTCCGGATAAAGCCTTTGCTTTTCTTTAATCTGTCATTGGCTTCGGCTATTGAGCAATTAAGAAGAATGGAGACGATAGCAGGTTTGCATTCGCCTTTAGCTTCCTGAAGCTTCTTTGAGGCTTCTTCCTCAGAGCAGTTAGTGGCAGCCATGATGATGTTTTCGGTTCTTTCTTTAAGCTTCTCATTTGATTGAACCACATCAACCATGAGGTTTTCGTAAACCTTTCCTGATCTAACCATCGTTCCAGTGGAAATCATATTAAGAACTAGTTTCTCAGCTGTTCCGCATTTAAGTCTAGTGGAACCGGTTAATACTTCTGGTCCTGGGACAACATGGATTGAGATATCGGCATACTTAGAGATTAGATCATTAGTATTGCAGGAAATGGTGATGATCTTTAATCCCATCTTCTTAGCTACTTTTAATCCCTCAATGACATAAGGGGTTCTTCCAGAAGCGGCCAAACCAACAATGACATCTTTAGAGGTAAGTTTAGCTTCTTGAATGTCTTTATCAGCCATTTCTTTGCTATCTTCGGCTCCTTCTACAGAATCCCAGATGGCTTGGTGGCCACCGGCTAGTAAAGCGGTGAAGGTATCTTTGGATACTCCGAAAGTCGGAGGACATTCGACGGCATCAACAACAGCATATCTGCCTGAGCTTCCAGCTCCCATATAGATGATTCTGCCACCCTGCTGATAGACCTTGGCACAGAGATCGATGGCTTTAGAAATATTAGGTATTTCTTTTCTGACGGCAGCAACTACTTTGATGTCTTCAATATTCATAATAGTTGCAATCTGAGTTGAAGACATTTCATCTAGATTCATCGTGCCAGGATTTCTTTGCTCGGTTTCAAGTTTTGTGATATCGCAGTTCATGATATTTTCCTTTCTAAATAGAGATTTCTTTCTTACCTGATAGTTTGAAGAAGATTAATAAGGTGATGGTTGAGATCAGCATCAATAAGGTGGATAAAGCGGCACCATAACCATAGGCTCCGGTGGAAATAGCGTTAAAGATTTCAATAGACATGGTCTTAGTCTTATTGGAGTAAAGGATTATTGATCCGCTTAATTCAGTGATGATTGATAGCCAGCTCATGGTTGCTCCTGACATGACACCAGGCATCATCATTGGGATGGTGACTTTAAAGAAAGTCTTGAAGGGGTTAGCTCCTAGTGACTGAGAGGCTTCTTCGACATTTAAATCTATTTGATGAAGAATAGCGGTTGATGATCTGATTGTATAAGGTAGTCTTCTAATGATGTAGTTAAGAACGATGATGGCAGCTGTTCCTATGAGAGCAAAAGGTGGCTTATTGAAGGCAAAGAGTAAGGCAATACCTAAGACTGAACCAGGAATAATGAATGGAAGGTTAGAGAGGGTATCAATAAACTTAGTGATGTGTGAAGACTTTCTGACACTTAGGTAAGAGATAAGGATACCTAAGAGAATAACGATAGCTAAAGCAATGAAGGAATAAAGGAAGGTATTTCCAATTGATCTGAGGATAGAAGAGGTAGTGAAGATAGTAATGTAATTCTGGGAAGTATAAGAACCTGACATAACAACGTTAGTAGAATCCTTGAAGCTTTGGATAACGACTATAAACATCGGAAGAATCAATAAAGCCAATAAGATATAGACAAAGATATGAGAGAATACTTCAACAACGGTTCCTTGCTTAGTTGGCTCAATTGGTCTTAATGCCGACATAGCAATTTTCTTTCTGTTAGATAACCATCTTTGTACTAAGAAGATGACTAAGGTAATGACAATAGTGGCCAAACAGATAGTAGCTGCTAAAGGTTCATTTTCTTGGACATCAGAAGTATAAAGGTTATAGATCAAGGTAGGTAGAGTTCGATAGCCTTCGCCGATCAAACTAGGCACACCAAAATCGGAGATGACACGCATGAAGACTAGAACTGCTGAAGCTAAGATAGTCGGTAAGATTAAAGGAAGCACTACTTTGAAGAAACGGGCTACTCCGTGTCCGCCTAAAGATTCACTAGCTTCCAATAAGGATTTATCTACTTGTTTTAATGCACCAGATACGTAAAGGTTAACTAGAGGTATGAGTTTAATGGAGAAGACGAAGCAAATACCGCTAAAACCATAGATGCCTTGATAGGCGATTCCAATCGTATTCAGCCATTTTGTGATAATACCGGCTCTTCCTAAGAGAATAATCCAGGCATAGGAAGATAGGAATGGAGGGGTAACCATGGTAATTAAAAGAATGGTCTTAATTATCTTGGCTCCATAGATCTTAGTTGTGCAGAGAACATAGGCTAATATCGTGCCTAAAGTAGTAGCAATCAAAGCCGATAATAAGGAGACTTTAACGGAATTCCAGACAGTCTTCTGATAATAGCCATATTTATTGGTGAAGAACTCATTGAACTGTGTGAAATCAAAGGAGTGAGTATCAAAGTTATAAACTGATTTAGCTAAGATAGTAATTAATGGGTAGACAAAGAATAAAGCAAAGAAAAGGAGGATAGCTAAAGTAACAGCATTCCAGCCAGTAAAATGAAGCCTTATTTTGTGATGCTTCTTTTCAGGGGCTTGTTCTGGGAATACTCCCGGCGGAATCATTTCTTGTTCCATAAACTAGGCCTTCTTCATAACTGATAATTCGGTATTAGCATCAAAGACATTAATAATATCGTGATTGAAATCCAGGTGAACATGTTCACCGACTTCATGTAAAGGAAGAGCAATATCGTTATGGACTTCAATTAACTGATTATCGGCCATCTTTAAGGTATACTGCATTTCAGTACCTAAGAAGATTTTTTCAACTATCTCGCCTCTGATAGTATTAGTAGTTCTTTGTGAGAAGGTTAATTCATTAGGTCTAATAACAATTTTTACAGGTAAACCAACTTTAGTCTTATCATCAATGTTAGGTAAGGCATAGATGCCATCGGCACCCATATCAACACCCATTACACCGGAAGTATTAACTATCTTTCCGTTGAAGACATTTGATAATCCAATAAAGGTAGCGACAAAGAGGTTTCTTGGAGTACGATAGACTTCAATTGCTGTACCTACCTGCTGAATAACACCATGTTTCATAATGGCAATTCTATCAGACATAGAAAGAGCTTCAGTCTGATCGTGAGTGACATAGATAGTAGTGATCTTCTTGGTATTCTGTAGATGCTTAATAGCTAATCTCATCTCGACTCTAAGCTTAGCATCGAGGTTACTTAAAGGCTCATCAAAAAGCAGGACGCCAGGATCAATTACAATAGCTCTAGCTAAAGCAATTCTTTGCTGCTGACCGCCAGACATATCAGAGGGTAATCTATCTTTTAGATTAGCGATCTGAACCTGATCAAGAATATCCATGACTTTCTTATCGATTTCTTCTTTCGGAAGTTTTCTTTGCTTTAAGCCATAAGCGACATTCTCATAGACAGTCATATGAGGGAAGACAGCGTAGTTTTGGAAGACCATACCGATGTTTCTTTTATAAATCGGGACATCATTGATTCTTTTATCATCAAAATAAATGTCGCCGCCTTCAATAGTATTGAAGCCAGCAATCATTCTAAGAAGGGTAGTTTTACCACAGCCAGATGATCCTAAAAGAGTGAAGAACTCACCCTTTTTGATATCCAATGACAAGTCCGGAATGACGGTATTGTCTCCGTATCTCTTCACAACATGATCTATTTTAATTGATATACTCATTTTAACCTCGAGAGAAAAACACGAATCTAGCTAGGCCAAATAGGCCTAGCTAGAAATAGTCTATTATGCTGAATACTTCTGAACGATATCCTTATACTTAGCTAAGACAGCGGCCTTGTTATTAGTGGATTCATCGCTAGTAATAGCAATAGTCTTAAGATCCTTGATACTTTTCTTATAGGAAGAAACTTCAGCGGTACCTAAGATCGGGTTAGTTCCGGCAATATCCTTTCCAAGAACATTCTGACCAGCCAATGAGGACATATAGTCGATGAACTTCTTAGCAGCAGCTTCGTGCTTAGTTCCTTTGATGATACCAACGCCAGAAGTCTTAGGGACAACACCTTCGCTCATAAAGGTGACATTAACATCCTTATAAGTACCAGTAGGATTAGCAACCTTATCAGCTAAGGCTTCATAACCCTTAGTATCCCAAGATAATCCGCAGGCATATTCTCCAGAGACAACACCGGTTAAGGTAGTAGCTGAAGAAGAAACAATCTTATTGCTAAGATTCTTATAGAAGGAATCAACATAAGTCCAGGCAGAATCACTTAAGAGCTTTTCAGCAACGGTAGTTCCAGTTCCGAAGTCCAATAACATATTCTCAAGATGGTTATAGGCGGAAGAGGAAG
>Ga0265294_10006853_pt1 | contig 13616 bp, 13 predicted proteins | sample MunlanPumphouse3_FD_192504 | JGI IMG/M metagenome (GOLD analysis project Ga0265294, IMG submission 192504) | Groundwater microbial communities from a municipal landfill in Southern Ontario, Canada - Pumphouse #3 | ecosystem: Environmental > Aquatic > Deep subsurface > Groundwater | place... | reverse complement strand
ACAAGTCCATTTTGCCGTAATATCTTTTCGGCAGTTAAAACATTGCTCGCACGAACAATACCGCCAACGACATCCCCACGATCATTTTTTGCCCTATAGCGGAATTTCATCATTTTAGTACACCATCATTTTAAGAGTTTTGGGAGATATAGACCAGGTTAGAGCATCTTCGAGTGACACTTCACCACGAGAAACAAGTTCCGCTAATACTTTATCAAGCAAAATCATACCTTCCGAAGCGGAAGTTTGAATCACATTTGGTATCTGATGGATCTTGTTATCACGAATTAATGTTCTAATTGCTGGGTTAGCTAACATCACCTCAACGGCGACAGTTCGGCCACCGGAAACTTTTGGTATCAAGCGCTGAGAAATGACTCCTAAAAGAACTGATGCCAACTGACTTCGGATTTGTTGCTGTTGGTAAGACGGGAAAACGCCGACGATACGATCAACGGTTTGCGCTGCTGAATTAGTATGAAGTGTGGTCAAAACCAGGTGTCCAGTTTCAGCCATAGTAAGCGCTGATTCAATTGTTTCCAAATCACGCATTTCACCGATCAAGACAACATTGGGATCTTCGCGCAAAGCGCTCTTTAGGGCGGCAGCAAAGCTCAGAGTATCATTACCAACTTCACGCTGGCTAATTAAACTTTTTTCATTGTGAAATAGATATTCTATTGGATCTTCGATAGTAATTATGTGTTCTCTGCGCTCCAAATTGATTTTTTGAACCATTGAAGCCAAAGTCGTTGATTTACCGTGACCGGTCGGGCCAGTCACAATTACTAAACCTTGCGATTGAGCAGTAAAATGTTCAATGATTGGAGGCAAACCAAGCTCAGTGTAGCTCATTATTTTGCTTGATATTAGACGAAGTGAAGCAGAGATAATATCTTTTTGTAGATAAAGATTAGTACGAAAACGAGTATGGTCGTATTCAAAAGAAAAATCAACTTCTTGCTTATCTTTAACTTTCTTTATCGTCTCCTGATCAGTGATCTCGGACAATAGTTCATCAATCTTTTTTTCGTCAAGAGGTGGTTCTGATGTCACTGGCAAAAGACGGCCATCAATTCTAAACAACGGATGAGCACCTTTAACTATATGGATATCTGATGCTCCTTTTGATATCGCCAAATCTAGCAGGCGCGAAAACGCCGGGAACTTTCCACTCTGCGCTTTTTCTGAATCCATTTTCCCTCCGATGGTTTGCAACTATATCCAATTTAATGATAACAAATGATTTTTCTCTGTGTCAATTAAAAATCAGGATTAGGAGCCTTGATCTGATTCGGGACTTTCTTCTCATTAATTTCTTCTTTTCTCGGCTCACGATCCATTGAACTATCACCAACTGAGATCATGCTCTGTTTTTTTTCTTCCTTATCCCCATCTGACATTTTCCCAGCAACTTGACCGACGCCCACTTCACCCGTCGCCATCAATATCTCATCAATTGTTGTTAGACCGTCAAGCGCTTTTAATATTCCGTCTTGCTTCATAGTTAACATACCGCTTTTAATTGCTGCGGTTTGAATCTCAGAAGCCGGTCGTCTCGATACAGCCAAACTTTCAATTTCATCGTTCATAACCAAAAGCTCATAAATTCCCAGCCGTCCTTTAAACCCCTCAGTGCACTCACTACAACCACGACCACGAAAAAATTGAATTTCTCCCCGGAAACGATCGCGATCTTCCTTATTGTTTTTTGGTATTAAATCTAGCTCTTTTTTAATCCCCTCCTTTAGAGCCGGTGGGATATCAGCTTTTTCTCGACATTTTGGGCAAATTCTCCGAACCAACCTTTGAGCAATGATTAAATTAATACTAGAAGTAATCAAAAACGGCTCTATTCCCATATTAATAAGCCTTGGGAGCGCAGAGGCTGCGTCGTTGGTATGAAGTGTCGTAAGCACCAAATGACCGGTCAGAGCCGCGTGTGTTGCCATTCCGGCAGTATCAGAATCTCTGACCTCTCCGACCATGATAATGTTCGGGTCCTGTCTCAAGATGCTTCTCAAACCTTCAGCAAAAGTAAAACCGATTTTAGGGCGAATTTGACACTGGTTGACACCGGCAATTTCATATTCGACAGGATCTTCCAGCGTTACAACATTGACACCCGGCTTATTTATTCGATTTAAAATTGCATAAAGAGTAGTTGATTTTCCTGAACCAGTCGGTCCGGTAGCAAGAATAATTCCGTACGGCTGCTTTATCTGTTCCATCACGATTCGAAATGCCGAGCCGACAAAGCCAAGATCCTCAAGAGACAAAATACCCTGGGATTTATCAAGAATTCTCATAACGGTTTTTTCACCATAAACTGTCGGCAGGACTGAAACACGGACATCGACTTCTCTATCTTTAAACCCGACCGAGAAACGACCGTCCTGAGGTATACGAGTCTCGTCCAGCTTCATGGTTCCTAAAATCTTTATTCGGCTTGAAACTTGAGCTTCATATTCTGTCGGAAGCGCTAGAATATCTTTTAACACTCCGTCAACACGAAATCTGACGCGAACGCGTTTCGCCTCCGGTTCGACATGAATATCTGAAGAACCAAGCGATAGTGCATAGCTAACAATACCAGCAACCAACTTTGGAACGGATTTCTCTTTGATAATTTCTTTGAGCTGGTCTACAGTTTTAATATCTTCACCAAGCAGTTTCCCAATATCACGATCTTCATCTTCTGCTGCCTTTATCAACGCCGCTTCTTCTTCTCCCTTTGTTTTTACACCACCAAACATCGACGACTTTGCATTCTCGACTTTGGTAGCCTTATCACCTGAGTATTTTTCAGTTTTTTCTATCGTTAAACCCGGCTTGTTATCAGAAGCCAATGAATCCATTATCCCTTTTATTCCAGCTTCAGCGCTTCCTTTAATTTCCACCGATTCTTCTGATTCCTCAAGCTTCACGTTGGAAGAATTTTTGTAAAGCCCGATTAAATAATCTATATCTTCACTCGAAGTAGTAAATTCCTCGAGGTCTAGATTGTTGTTCTGTTTTAGATAATCTATTATCTCTTTCGTCTTTTTACTATAAGGATCCTCCTCAGCTATTCGGTATCTTTTCCCGTTGACTCGGTCGAAAATTACAACTCTGTTCTTTTCAATAAATTCCAGCGGCAAGAGACGAAGATATTTCATATCAACGTTGCGATTTCGTAAAAATATCACTGGTAAATTCCCCTGCTCCAATTGAATTTTGTTTTTATCACCATTTTTTGATGGGATCGCTTTCAAAACGTCTTCTGGCGTAGAGATAAAAAGCTCCAGATGAAGATTTTTAGACTCGATCAATGATTTGATATCATTGTTAGCGCCCAAAAAAAGTTCTCCCGGATTGCCGATAGCGATATTTAGAACATCTCCCTTTTTTGAAAACGGCAAAACTAAATATTTCTTTTCAAGCTTTTCTGGTATCAGACTAGTAATCTCTTTCGGTATCGACAAATTACTAAGTCCAATAAAAGGCAGTTTTAATATTATACTGTAGGCTTTATTAATTGCTTCTCTTGATATCAGGCGATTACTAAGCAAGAACCTTTCAATTGCCAAATTATTCTTGTAGCGTGATTTTATCTTCTCAGCGTCAACCGGTAAAACTAGCCCCTGGACAACAAAAACATCAATAATTGACTGCGAAGACAGCGCTTGATTTAGTCCTTCAAAAACCGAAATATCAGGGGTAACGCCCTTATCTCTAATGCTCATAAAATTGATTATTATAAACTAGCAAAAGGATCTTCTCGACCCATTTTTTCAGTTGGCGCCGGAATCGGTATTCCACCATTATTCGTCATTCCCTCCAGTAAGCTAGAAGCTCGTTTTTCAATTCCTGAAATGTCGGGGACTTGTAGATTTGCGCTCGTTCTATACATGCTTTCATCTGGTCGAGGAGTTTTAAACCACATCCAGGCGAAAGCAGCCAGAACAACGGCCAACATCACAAAGCCGGAAATCGCGAGAGTCTTGTTGGAAAAGGTATTTTCACTCATAATCCACCTCAGAAGTTAAATCTAGGTTATTGGCATTTGGCCGTTTGAAAACATCGAAGGTAATAGTTGCGCTTAAATTATCGACTTCAGTCGAAGATATTGAAAGACTGGTAATTTTCAAAAACCTAATACTATTTTCCAGAGAGCTAATGAAATTGTAAATATTTGTAAAACCACCTGATACAGAAATAGTTGTTGAAGAGCTATCTGGCGAACCCTCGGATGATTGCTCGTCAGCACCTGGTGGCGAGATACTGGGAAGCAAAACTTGATTTACCGCCGCAACGGTTTCAATCTCGGCTATCAAATCAGGAGAATTAACACCCTCAGGAATAGCAACAAGCAGCTGGTTTACTAACCCCGACATTGAAGCAATTTTTTTGTTGGCGTCGGAGAGTGACGCTGTTTTTAATTCTGCCAACTCAATATCAGCATCGTATGCTTTAATTTTTGCTTGATTATCAGCAATTTGTGGCATCAGCATTTTCCAAGAAACAAAAAAAGCTATTATTGCAATCAAAAGTGCCAAAACAGGTAAAAATAAGCTTCTATCTTCTTTATTCATCCAGACCTCCATTTTCGCCTTCTAACTCCATCTCACCTTCTTCGGCCGATGACGAAGAACCCCAATCAACTAGATTAGCAGATATTGAAAAGTTTACCTGGCTACTTTCCCCATCTGTTGAAAGCGATAGACCAGTAATCTCGATATTGTCTAACTTTGAAGATGACTCAAGCGCCAGAGCCAGATCGGCAACTGAGCGATAGCCCTTGCTCTCGCCATCCATCACAACAATCCCCTGACTATCTATCGAAAGATTGTTCAGTTTAATATCATTGGTAATTTTTTTCTTGAGCTCGTCAATAAAGATTTTGAAGAGATATTTCGATTTTTTCTCGGTCGATAATATTCTGATGGCTGAATTGATATCATTGACCTTCTTCTCTGTTTCGGAATTATTTTTAGACTCGAGAGTTGAAATAAAACTATCAAGCGACGAAGACTTATCAGCAGCCAATGAATCAGTGTGGAATTTATAATAAACTAAAAAACCACAAACAACTACTGATACTATTATGACCAGTATGTAGCTTAAAGTATAAGAACCTGAACGTTCTCCGGGTGTATCAATCTCCAAAAAAGGTTCCTCGTGGCCCGCATTGCGGACTTCGTCTGGCATTTTCCCTCCAAATTATGTCATAAACATTATAATACAGACCGGTATAGTGATGCAACAACAGGTTTCAATATCTGTATGTTTTTATTATAACATTTTGAATTTTAAAATAAAAAGCTCGCATTAGTTGCTGGAAACAATCGGCAGTTTTAATTCCCGAAATCCCGGAGGCCAACTAGTCTCCCCACGAGTATCTTGAATAAAATTAGCAATGTTTGATTCGATAACAAAATCTTTGGCGACAAAAGAGCCGATTAGATTAATCCTGTTTCCAATAAGGGTAATCGTTCCATTTGGCACAAAGATCGAGGCCCGAACCGTCATGGTATTACTAGTATTATTTCTAATAATTACATTACCATTTTGAACAATAAATCCAAGAGCGGCATCATTTTGTCCGTATTTTGGTTCGATAGAGGTTTCGATGTTTAGGTTTCGCCTAGATAACAAAATCGTTGCTTTGTCGGAATATTCAACTTTTGGCGCCCGAATATACAAATTTTTATCACGTTCGGGATGCCAAATTCTGCCCTCAGGATAGAGGCTATCTTCACTACATGATAATAATTGCCCACAAACGCCATGAAAAGATCTGGGGATCCAAACATAGCTAGACCCATCACTAAAAACACTATTAACTGGCGATCTGGTGTTCTTGGCTAGCCGATCTATGGTATCAGTCATTTCGGCGTTTTTGTTAGGATCACCAACATCCCAATACGATTGAGCATTGGGGTTGAAACTATAATTTCCGTATTCCCAAAGAGCATTCGTATCAGAGTTGTCTGTCGCTTGCCTCAAATGTCTCCCCCAATAGGCAAAATCAGAAAAATCACCGTCTAAATACGAGTCACCAATAATATTTCTCTCTGGGTACCTAATAACGCCGACAGCTGATTTTAAAAAACCATTGGCATAGCTTTTACTGTTGTACATTTCAGTGCCAGCGGTGCTGACACCGTACGGTGAAAAATATATGCAATTGCCAAATGTGTTAAACGAATTGATATCACAGTTTGGATTAAAGAGAAGTTCCGGCAATGTTTTTGGAGCAGGATTCTTAATTGTGATTGTTGCTTCTGGCGGAGCAAAAAAAATCTGGCTCTGACCAATGACATTAGTTTCGATCGACGGCATCCCCCAATAGGGTAACGGTCGCTCATAAACTCTATCTAATGCAAAAACATCACTCGAAACAAGAAGTCCGAAGACAAAAAAAACAACCGCAATAAATTGGAGACAAAATTTCTTCCCAAAAATCATTTAATTAACTACTAAATTATACTCAACGGTGTCATTAGCTGCTGTTGGGTTGAATCTCCAGGTCACATTGTTAAATCCATTTAAATTTTCAATGCCAATAGTTAAAGAGCCGGGAGAATAATTGGATGGATTGGTCCAACTATTATTTTCAATAGTAAAGGATTTTGATACTCCATCGTTGAAAACTTCGTCGCGAACCACGACCGGGTGATTTGGAGTCATATTAAATATTTGAAGTTTTACGCGAATTTTATCACCAGTTTTAAGACCGTAAGGAGATTGGCTATTTATTGGTATCGGTGCACAATTTGGATAATCAGAATCACAGAGTTTGGTTAGTGATTTTTTAATGCTAATGTTGTTTGACAGGGAAGAAACTTCGACAAAACCATCTTCACCGTCTGCGTCAGCGCCACCGGAACTGGTATTATCTACGCCGGTGCTAGTGCTGTACGTGCCCCCCTCTCCTCCGGTAGCGCTCATCAAACTCTTAAGAGCAAGCTGCGAAAGATTTGAGCCACCAGCTTGAACAAGTATATATCCTCCACCACCACCTACATGATGATCGAATCCTCGAGGATAATTCGAATAACCATAAGGATAATTTGGAATACCATTACTGCCATTTGCAGTAATAATTGGATTACCGCCGGTATAATTTACCTGTAATAGTGAGTTAACGGTTATACTTGCGGCTCCACCAGCTCCACCAGCTTGTGTATGCCACCAAATATACTCTCCGGCATCACCATCAACAGAAATTGCATAACCTCGGTCAATTGTCATTGTTCCGGTATTTATCTTCAACAACCCACCACCAGATCCGGGAATGTTTGGTCGCCCGTCATCATTTCCTGCTCCAGCCCCTGAACCCATAGTATTCGGAGCATATTGATTGCCATAAGAATCGGGACGCAGATAAGTGCCACAATTATTGCCAGGTCTGAAAAAACCACCTTTACCGGCATGTGAACCACCATTACCCACCGCTCCGTTACAACCAGCGACGTTTGAATAGCCTCCACCAGGAGTGCCTTCATTATTCAAACTCCCTCCTCTTGTATTTGGGTGCGTAATCGCCTTAAATTCCGCTGCCCAGCCAGGATATCCAGTACCAGTTAAATCAATCCGACCGGAGTTAAAAATCCTAAGCTCACTATTTATGTTAAGTTCAAGGCCAGCAGCAATTCTCCTTATTGGGGTATAAAGACTTGAAACCGGAATATATTGGCTATGACGAGCGTACCTTCTGTATGTTTTGTAATTCTCGTCATTTTTATTCACAGATATAGCACTGTGATCTTCACTCCACCAAAGATGAAATCTTGTAGAATTTATACTTCCGACGGCACCCGATAAACCGCTTGGAAAAGTGACATTTTGCCTCCAAGCAGTCTTAACTGCATTGGAAAAATCAATTGAGGGAGGAACATCAGTCTGTGAAACATAATAATCATAATTGAAGTTACTATTTTTTGCAGAATCCCTCGTTCCGTCAACGGCAACACCATAAAAATTGGAATAGGGGATTTCCCCAGGACAACTTTGGTTAGTCCAAGCCGGAGCAACGTCATATAAACAATACCTAACCTTCATTCTGGCTTGACCAGCATTCTCACCAATAGAAATTCTTATAGGTACATACCTGTCTGCACCGGTACTGTTGGAAAGTATATTATACGAGGTAGAGTCGGTTTTATATTCAGCAACATTTAAATTTTTCCTTGGCCAATTTGCATCACTATAAACGCTGGTTCTATTACTGTATACCCTAGTCCATGAGGTAGCATCAGTTATCGAGCTATCAGTTGAGGCATCAATCACGATTCCATCATCAACATTATCTGTGGATAAATAAACCGTTTTACCAGCCGGAACTCTCATAAAAGCGCTTACTCTGAGACCCCAGTAATCACTTGTGTGAATCGGGCGGTTGATCAATCCTTGGCGATCAGAATAAGGTTGTTTTATTGTTCCCCGTACATTAAGATTATTTAAGGCTTGCGTCCCTTCCATATATACCGTGGAGTCACTTGCTATTGTTAAATTTGTTGAGCTATTAACCGCGTAACCCGTATCATCGAAAAGGTAGGTCCAATAACCATAATCCAAAACCTCGGTAAAGCTTCCATTGATACCAGTGTCGTACAGTAATTTACTCGGTTTTTGATAGATTTTGCCACTGTTGTCTACCAAAAAAACATCACCAGACAAGGTAACATCATCTCCGCTAACAGAGACGCCAGCTTTTGTGACTTTAGGCCTCTGTAAAAAATTTGATATAACAAGCACCGCAACTATTGCCACCAAAATTAGACCGATCGTCAAAAAAATTATCTGCCGACGATAAATTTTATCGAATATTCTTATTGGTTTCATGTCCCCTCTACTTATCAAAATTTGTTTAACAACTATCTCTAATTATATATCAGCGGCTATTTTCTGGCAAATCTATCCCCTGCCAAATACACCTGTTAATGTTGTGCTGGCAACAATATGAGGTTTTAGCGCAATATCAATATTTTCGATTGATTCCGGATCAATCCTTTCAATATCAAGAGCATAGAGAGTAAAAATATAACGATGAACTCCCAGGGGCGGACAGGGCGGATAATAATTATTTTCACCACCAGAATTGGCTAGAAAATCTCCGTCAGTTTTTGTAATGTCATCTATACTAGTCAATTCAGCTGGTATATTAATCAACAGTAAATGAATAAAATCACCAGAAGGTGCATCTGGATCATTGCAGGTGAGAACAAAACTCTTAGTCTCTTTTGGAACATCAATCCACTCGAAAGACGGACAAGCCCCTGCTCCATCGCAGGTAAATTCCTTCGGAAGACTTTGCATATCAGCGAAATTCTTCGACATTAGTTGCATATACCCCTCTGAAAATTTTAAATATTGGCAGGGGCACGAGGAATCGGTCACGCGTCAAAATCTGTTGATTTTGCGCTCGACCCCGCCTCGGCGCCAGTCGCGCCTCCAGCTTTCGATTCCTGTTCCCAATAAATAAGTAATGTTATTTGGCAGGGGCACGAGGAATCGAACCCCGATCCGCGGTTTTGGAGACCGCTGTACTAACCGTTGTACTATGCCCCTAAAATAGCGCTCATAGCGCTATAAATTATTTTGCTTCTTTATGCAGAGTATGTTTCTTGCACTTTGAACAAAACTTTTTCAATTGTAATCGCTCTTTTTGTAACTTGGTATTCTTCTCTGTTTGATAGTTTCTTTCTTTGCAGACTTCGCACTCCAAAGTTACGATTTCTCTTGCGTCTTTTGCCATTTTAAATTCCTTATAATTTATTTTCTGAGCTTAAACCAACTTACACCTACAGACTGGAGCCGATAGTCGGACTTGAACCGACAACCTACTGTTTACAAAACAGTTGCTCTACCATTGAGCTATATCGGCATTTCGCTTGCGTTTAACACAAGCTATATTATATTGAACAATCACCGATGAACAGCTTTTCTGTGAATTAAAGTGGGGTGGTGCTGGGAGTAGGATTCGAACCTACGAAGGCGTGAGCCGACAGATTTACAGTCTGTTGCGTTTGACCACTTCGCTATCCCAGCCCATAATATTAATTTACATTGAACAAGTTGATGGAGCCCACGAGCAGACTTGAACTGCTGACCTACTCCTTACCATGGAGTTGCTCTACCAACTGAGCTACGTGGGCGAACAAGCCTACTTGTGATACGATGATTGCCTTTGCTCAAAAACTAAAAAACAATTTTTAACTAGCAAAAATACCCCTGTAAAAAATTCTAACATTTTTGCCCTCTTTTTTCAACTGATTTTAGAAGCTCGCGAATGCTCACGATGTTTATCTTCAGCAAGCGAGGCTAATTCTTTGTATTTTTGGTTGGAAATATCCAGTGATGAAGCGCGTTTTAAGGCTTTTGAAGCTTTCCCAAATTGGCGAATCTCTAAATATGCCTTCCCCAACTCTGCTTGATATTCCGGATTATTACGATCAATAGTTGTAGCCTTCTGAAAATGTTCAATGGCACTATTTAGCTGACCATCAGAAAAGAGAATTTTCCCAAGCCCAAACCACGACTCTGCACTTTCTGGATTTAACTTTATTGCCATCTGGAAAGACTCCTTTGCGTCAGACAAATTTTTTCCAATAGACAAATAAATTACCCCTAATTGCTCATAAGCCCAAGCACATTTATTATCCTTACAAACTGCATCAACCAAAAGCCCTTCAGCGGTAGAATATTTCCCATCGTTAATTTTGTCTCTAGCTAATTTTAGAAGCCCAGATAGCTCTTTGTCATATTTATCCAGTTCGTCAGAGACTTCTGGCTCAATTTTCTCTTCGGGGATTTCTACAGACTTTTTCTGGTGCCTTTCTGAAAGTATTTTTTGAGCTTCTAAAACAACCTGATCATTGTTTTCTCGATGAGGTTTTTTAAAATCAAAATCTTTAGTCTTTGGAAAACGGATAGCAAGAAAGATAAATATCGCCGCAATCAATAACAATATTCCAATTTCTAGCACTTAAACCTCCAATCGACTTTTATCTTCCAGCTCAACTGTGACTTTGCCACAAAGGACATTTTGAGAAATTACTATTCCTAATCCTTTATCAGTTTTAATCTGATCACCAATTTTCGGCAGTTTTTTTGCTGCTTCTTTGTAATCTTTCAATTCATAAGCCAGACAACACATTAATTTACCACAAGCACCAGTAATGCGATTACTCCCCATAGTAGCTAAACCTTGAACCTGGGCCATATCAAGAGTAACACTATCAAGGTCACCTTTCAAAAAGCGTCGGCAGCAAAGCTTTTCTCCGCAACGACCAAAACCACCTAGAAATCTCGCTTCATCTCTGGCCCCAACCTGCTGCAGTCGAATTAATTTCTTGAAAGTCGACGCCAAATCAGATACCAGCGATCGAAAATCGACTCGGCCCTCAGCAGTGAAATAAAAAGTTAATTTTTTTTCGTCAAATGAAAGTTCGGCGTCGAGTAGCTGCATCGGTAATTTATGATTATCAATTTTCTGCTGACACTCAAGAATTAAATTTCTGGCAATTTTCTTTAAATCATCGCGTTGAGCAATATCCTTTTCAGTTAGCTTTCTAATAACCTCAATCTCTTCTTCTTTGACATCGCCTTTCTCAACCTGGCTGTCTTTTAAGCGACTTTCATCAACGACTTCTGCCACCTCTTTGCATTGAGGTGTCTCAACTAAAAGCCAGTCACCAACTTTCATCGATAAATTCCCAACATCAGTCTGGACGATCTGACCGGTGCTTTTTATTTTTATTGCAATTTTTGACATTTACAAAACCTCTAAATATAAATTCTCTAAAACTAATTTTTTATTAGTCGTTACAGCCAGATCACTTCGCGCCTGAAATATCTTTTTAATCTTAAATAATGTCGCGAAAGATGGCTCTTGCAGCAACTGGCGTCGCAAATCGACAAGCATGGATTCCAAATATTCACCCAGATCGACTCCGCTACTGATTAACTTATCCAGATCGGAGAAAACGGTCTTAATTTTTTTCCCCGGACTGGTGAAACTGGAAAACGAATCGTTTTCAGCTCTAACTGTATCGTCGGAAAATTTTACCACCTGACAGCGAGAAATTATCGTTGGCAAAAGTTTCAGATTATTTGACAAAAGAACTATTGTCAAACTCTTAGGCGGCTCCTCAAGGGTTTTGAGTAAACTGTTTGAAGCTTCAATATTGAGTTTGTCAGCGTCCCGAATAATCGCTAACTTGTTCTCTCCGATAGAAGCAGTTAAATTTACCCTTCGAATAAGCTCTCGAATGTTTCTAACTCGAATTTCATCTCTAGAGTTTTTTTCTTTGTTTTCCGGGCCAATCTCAATAATACTAAATTTGGAAACATTTAACATTTGAGAAAATCTAATCACCTGATCATATAAACTTTCAGGATCAGATCCGTAAAAGATATATGACGAAGAAGCACGATTTTCTTCAACCTGTTTTATCAATAATTTTTCTGCATTCATCTATATGTAAAATTAGCAAATTTCCCCTTAATTGACAATGAAGTTGATAAACAATAGAATTTAAGTAACAACAAAAATAATTTACACCAATGCCCGAGAAACAAAAACTAGAAGAAAAGATTTTAATTTGCAAGGACTGCGGAGATAAATTCATCTGGACAGAGGGTGAACAGCAGTTTTTTATTGATAAGGGCCTGAAAAACATTCCCAAAAGATGTAAGAGTTGCGCCGCAGCTTATAAGTCAAAACTTCGCGAAAAGCACCCGATGCACTGGATAAAGTGCAAAAAGTGCAAGAAAAAATCCGAAGTCCCGTTTGAGCCAAAGTCTGAAGATGTATATTGTGAGGAGTGTTTTAAAAAAGAAATTATCAAGAGAGATGAAAAAATTGCCGAGGCTGGACTCACGCTCCCAAGTTAACTTGAATTTACTTCTATGTTAACTGAGAAGGTCTAGACGGCTTTTTTAGAATATTGAAGTATATGTTCCAACAACGATAAAATTCAAAAAGCGGATTATTGGCTCCATAAAACTTTGTATAATCGGAATTCCAAACAAAAAGCTGGAGGCAATCAAAATCATCAAAATAATCGGACCATAATACTCAAACTTTGTTCTCGCTTCATGGGTAAACAATGAACCCAAAACTCTCGAGCCATCGAGCGGTGGGATCGGAATAATATTTAGAGCAATTAGAATTAGTTGCGCTCCGACAAAATAATTCAGAACTATAAGAATCAGACTTGTGTCATGAGCGACACCGAGGATTGTGGCGATTCGAAGAGGTAAACCAAAAATCAGTGCTAAAAGTAGATTCGCTGTTATGCCAGAAAGAGCAACTTTTATTATTGCCAAATCATTTTTTAAATTATTTTCGTTAACTGGAACTGGTTTCGCCCAACCAAAATGAACCAAAAAAAGCATCAATGTGCCTATTGGATCAAGGTGAGCGAGTGGGTTAAGAGTTAGCCGCCCAGCATATTTAGCCGTCGGATCACCATAACGATTTGCAGTCCAGGCATGAGCGTACTCATGAACCACCAAGCCAACAAGCAAACTAAAAAGAAAAACTATTGTAATAAATATTTGCGGATAATTATAAATATATTGCTCTAGCATCTTGAAAAAAATTTAATTTACTGATATTATACGAA
>Ga0265294_10006852_pt1 | contig 13617 bp, 9 predicted proteins | sample MunlanPumphouse3_FD_192504 | JGI IMG/M metagenome (GOLD analysis project Ga0265294, IMG submission 192504) | Groundwater microbial communities from a municipal landfill in Southern Ontario, Canada - Pumphouse #3 | ecosystem: Environmental > Aquatic > Deep subsurface > Groundwater | place... | reverse complement strand
ATAAAAAGAATATTATTAATGCTCCTATTGATCCATACAACGCATTATACTTAGAGAAATGAGTGATATAGAAATCAAACCCATAGACTGAAAGAAGGAAAAGAATTGTTGCCAGAGTTGCTCCTGCAGAAAAGAACCTAAAATTGGACTTATCGGCTGGTGAATAGTAGTATAGTACGACAAACATTATATATACTAAAGCAATTAATAATAACCATTTTGCAGTTTGTAGTAGTAATACCATAAAGCCCTCTTCTATTACTCCATTGGTTAGAAGAAAATTAAAAAAAGATTCTGATCCTATAATTAAAGTAAAGGATAACAAAGCAACTAATCCTACTGCAAATAACAACCCTATACTTATTAATCTATCCTTATACCATGGTCTTTTCTTTGACCCATGTGTTGATCTTTTAAAAGATTCTATCATTGCATGCATACCACTTGAGCCAACATAGAGTGAGGATATAAAACCGATAGACATTAAGCCTTGGTGCTTTATTAAGAATATTTCATTTATTGTATGGATAACCTTTCCTGCAATTGCATCAGGAACCATTAATTGAATTAAATCTATGACTTGAAAGTATAGGGCATCAATTGGGATATATGGTATAAGAGTAAAGAAGAATAGTAAAAGGGGAAAGGTTGCTAAAATAAAATGATAAGCTAAGGCTGCTGCCCTTTGGCTAATATAACCTTCGTATAGGCCATTGAAGAAGAAAGAAAGCACATCAAAAACTGGCACCCCCTGAAAACCAGGAAGCACAATAAGTCTTGATAAATGTATAGTATTGCGAGTATATCTCCAATACAAAAACTTTCTTAAATATTTACTGCTCTTCTTAGCCACTAATATATCCCTTTTATTATTTTATAAGACTCCAACTAAGCTTGATTATTATCTGCAACCAAACTTAAGTCTAAGGATTTAATTTGATGAGTTAGACTCCCAACAGAAATATAATCAACACCTGTTTTGGCAAAAGAAAGTATTGTGTCTTCATTTATCCCACCAGAGCTCTCTGTTTCATATTTCCCTCCAATAAGCTTAAGAGCCTCAAGGGTTAGCTTTGGAGTAAAATTATCTAACATTATTCTATCAACTTGTCCAACTTCCATTACCTTTCCTAATTCCTCCATTGAACGAACCTCAATCTCTATCTTCAAGGTTTTATTATTTTCTTTCAGATAATTACGGCTTTTCGTTATGGCTTCTTTTATTCCTCCTGCAAAATCAATATGATTATCCTTTAACATTATCATATCAAATAGACCAATCCTATGATTATATCCTCCACCTACTTTGACTGCATATTTTTCAAACAAACGCATTGAAGGAGTTGTTTTTCTGGTATCAAGTAGCTTACTATTAGTTCCTTTAATTATCTCAACATAGTGATTGGTTGTTGTTGCAATCCCTGAAAGCCTTTGCATATAATTTAGTGCTGTTCTTTCTGCGGTCAGAATTCCTATTGCAGAACCCTCAACCCTAAACACAGTATCTCCTTTCTTTATTCTGTCTCCATCTTGCATAAGTGGAGTGAAAATAATGGTATTATCGACCAAAGAATATACTCTTTTAGCAATTTCAATACCACAAATTATACCATCTTGCTTTGCAATAAGCTTAGCTTTATCTTTTGTGGTTTTTGAAATGCAAGCCAAAGAAGAATGGTCGCCATCTCTAACATCCTCTTCTAAAGCTAATTTAATATGATTCATTAAATATTGTTCCGGAACTATACTATACATTTTTTTATAAAGGTTTTCTTTTATAATCTATTCAATTTGTGGACAAAGGTACGAAAATTAGTATAATTACTTTCCTTCTGTTTCATTTTCTTTGCAAAAAGGAGAAATAGAACAAACAAATAATTAACTTTGCATCTCTTATATCTACTTTTTCAAAAGTAATATTGGAGTGCTTTTTTTTATTAAACAAACATTTGAACCAAAACAATGAATATAGAGATAATTAATATAGGAGATGAACTTCTAATTGGGCAAGTTGTGAATACCAACGCTTCTTTTATGGCTAAGGAATTAAATAAGGTTGGCTTCAATGTAAACAGAATTACGACCATTGCTGATGATAGTTTGGAGATTGAAACATCGGTTAAAAAAGCCTTAGAGAATGCAGATTCTGTAATTATAACTGGAGGTCTTGGGCCAACAAAAGACGATATCACAAAATACACATTAGCTAAGATTTTTGATAGTGAGATGATAGAAAGCGAGGAAGTATTGGCTAATATTAAAACAATATTTGACCGTAGAGGCTTTGAGCTTACCCCAACAAACCGTCTTCAAGCCCTTGTTCCACAAAAGTGTAGAGTTATTGAGAACTTAGTCGGCACTGCAGCAGGGATGTGCTTTGAGAAAGACAATAAACTAACCTTCTCTATGCCTGGCGTTCCTTTTGAGATGAAGGAAATGCTCATAAAACATATTATCCCAATACTCCAATCACACTATAAACCTGATGCAATCTTCCATAAAACAATTATTACGCAAGGAGTTGGCGAGAGTTTCCTATCTGATATGATAGAAGAGTTTGAACTAGCCTTGCCTAAGTATATTAAACTTGCCTACCTCCCTTCTGCAAATATGCTAAGACTACGTTTGTCTGCAAGAGGTGAAAACGAAAAAGAGGTAAAGGCAGAACTAGACCGACAAATTGATAAGCTAATGCCACTGATTAAAGATTGTTTTGTTGGTTTTAATGAAGGAGACCTAAGTCTTATTCTTGCAGATATTTTAATAGAAGAAGGGAAGACCGTTTCAACCGCAGAAAGTTGCACAGGAGGTAATATTGCTAAGTCAATAACCATCAACCCAGGCTCATCTTTATACTTCAAAGGCTCTATTATTGCATATTCAAACGAAGTAAAAACAAGTGTTTTGGGAGTTGATGAGAAAGCAATCTTAGAACATGGAGCAGTTAGTGAAGAAGTAGCAAAACAAATGGCTATTGGAGTAGTAAATAGAATGGATTCAGATTACGCTATTGCAACAACAGGAATTGCAGGCCCAGATGGAGGAAGTGAAGAAAAGCCAGTAGGAACTGTTTGGGTTGCTGTTGCAAATAGGAAAGGAGATTGCATAGCTTCTAAGCATAATTTCTATTCAAGCAGAGAGAACTTCATTGACAGAACAACCAATGAAGGATTTTCAAAACTTATACGCTTTATCAAAGAAAAGAATTAATAATATGGAAAAACTAAAAGCATCTGAACTTGTTTTAACCCCCGAGGGAAGTCTTTATCATATTCATTTAAAACCTCATCAATTAGCTGATAATGTTATTTTAGTTGGTGACCCAGCAAGGGTTGCAATGATTTCTAAATACTTTGATGAGATTAATTTCAAGGCAAGCAATAGAGAAATTACAGCTCATACAGGAACATTTCAAGGAGTGGGTATTACTGCCATTTCAACAGGTATGGGAACAGATAATATTGATATTGTGCTTACTGAATTAGATGCTTGTGCTAATATTAACTTAGAAACAAGGGAGGTAAATGCAAGTCATAGGCAGCTAAACCTAATTCGCATAGGCACAACAGGAGCTTTACAAAAGGATATTCCTTGTGGTTCATATATTGCTTCAAAATATGTTGTAGGCTTAGATGGAATGATGTATTTCTATAAGAATAAAGAAGGTGTTTTGGAAGAAGAGCTAACAGAAAGCTTTATTTCATTTATGAACTGGGACAAATCATTGCCACGACCTTATGGAGTTATGGCAACGGATAAGCTTTTCTCTAAAATTGCTTACGATATGGTTTCTGGAATAACAGCAACCTCCCCTGGTTTTTATGGTCCTCAGGGTAGAGAAATTAGAGTTCCTCTTGCCTTTCCTATGATTAATGATATGTTATCCGACTTCATATATAAAGACTATAAGATTACGAACTATGAGATGGAGACCTCAGCTCTCTATGCCCTAAGTAGGAACCTTGGACACAATTGTTTGACCATTTGCATTGTTATTGCAAATAGGATGAGAGGAGAATTTATAGAAAATTATCATAATGAAATGGATGCACTTATTCATTTAACACTCAAAAGGCTTTGTAAATAAGAATTTATTATTTATTTTTGCTGAGACTTTCTTATAGAACATTATAATTAACCAATACAACATTCAATATGTTCAAGATTACTTCTCACCCCATCCTCGATATTCCAGAGGATAACATTATTTTATTTAAGTTTAATGGCATTGAAGTAAAGGCTCAAAAGGGTTTTACCATTGCCGCTGCCCTTCACCAAGCTGGTTTCCCTGTACACTCTCATTCAATCGAAAATCGCAAGCGTTCTTTGGAATGTGGGATTGGCAAATGTGGAGCCTGCGAGATGTTAGTTGACGGAACGGTTAGAAGAATTTGCGTTACAAAGGTTGACGATATTAAAGAAGTGATGGAAATCCCTAAGGACTATTTGCCTAATGAGGATTCTCCTACTCAAAAAGAGAATAAGATTTATAAGACCGATGTTTTAATTGTTGGAGCTGGCCCTGCTGGACTTGCTGTTAGAGAAGAGTTAAATAATTTTGGGATAAATAATATTGTGGTTGACTCTAATGATAAGATTGGAGGACAATTTAATATGCAAACTCACCAATTCTTCTTCTTTGAAAAGGAAAAGAAATTTGGAGGTATGCGAGGTTTCGACATAGCTAACACATTGGCAGGAGCTACAAATGAAGGTATATTTCTAAACTCATCTGTCTGGGATATACTAAAAGGAAATAGGCTTGGCATAAAGAATACTGTTAGTGGCGAGATTTACTATGTTGATTGCAAGCACTTAGTCGTCGCAACAGGTGCCGTTCCTTTTATGCCAGTTTTTAAGAATGATGATTTGCCAGGGGTTTATTCTGCTGCCGTTGTTCAAAAGATGATGAATTCAGAGCTAACCCTCTTAGGTAGAAACATATTAACTGTTGGGGCTGGCAATATTGGATACTTAACTTCCTACCAAGCAGTTCAGGCAGGAGCAAATATTGTGGCTATTCTTGAAGCTATGCCTAACGAAGGAGGTTTCCCTGTTCAAGCAAATAGAGTTAGGCGTTTGGGTATTCCAATCCTAACTTCAACTATGCTATTGGAAGCAATACCTAATGAAGAAGGGACAGGAGTTAAGGGAGCTATTATTGCAGATTGCGTGAATTTTGAAGCAATTGCAGGCACGGAAAGGATTATTGAAGGAATTGACCTTATTAATGTTTGCACTGGACTTATCCCTGACAACCAACTACTAATTAAAGGCAATATCCTATTTGGGAAGAACTGTCATGGCGTTGGCGACTCAACAAGGATTGGAGAAGGAACCTCAGCTGTTCTTAGGGGAAAGCAATGTGCTTATGAGATTGCTCAAATGATGAAAGTGAGGGTTAATTATGATGATTACCTTCAAGTCTCTAAGAGTTATATTGAGTCACAACAACACCCTGTTAGAGTATTAGAAAAACCTTATACTCCATACCAAGACAGAATGGATAAGCGTGCCTTTGTTCGTTTAGAGTGTTTGTATGGTTTTGCTTGCAATCCTTGTCAGTTTGCTTGCCAGTTTGGAGCCATAACCAAGAGTTCAACCTCTGTTGTGCCTGAAATTGATTACGCTAAGTGTATTGGTTGTATGGAATGCATTAATCAGTGTCCAGGCTTAGCTATTTTTGGATATAATACCAAGAAGAAAGAGGTTTACCTTCCTTTTGAATATGAGGCAAGTGAAGGAAATGAAGTTATATTAGTTGATAATGATGGGAAGAAAGTTGCAGAAGGGATAATTCATAAGATAAAAGAAAACGCTAATAAGACATCTGTTGCAAGGATAAGGGTAATTGATGATGATGAAAACCCAATTGACGACAAGACCTTATTAGAAATTAAAGGGTTTATTCTACCTTCCAAACTTCCAAAACAACTAGAATTTTCTCCTTCCAAAGAAATAGATGAGAAAACCTATGTCTGCCACTGCGAAGATGTGACTATAGAAAAGTTATTAGAACAAATTGGCGACAGAAAAGTAATATCTATTAATGAACTAAAGCATACCACAAGACTTGGTATGGGAGATTGTAGGGGTAATCGCTGCGTTCCAAGAGCAAAGCAAATACTCCGCTCCTATGGTATTGAAGTTACGGATGAGGCAACCCCAAGAGCTCCTCTTTCTCTTCAACTTTCGTTTGGAGAAGTTAGGAACGATGATAAGAAAGAAGTTTTTATTACTCCTAATCTAAAGAAAATTGAAGTAAAGAGCCTTATTGCAGGTGGAGGAATTGGAGGTAGTTCATTATTTAGATATATGGCAGAAGAGAATTTCGACCCTATACTTCTTAATTTTGACTTAGGTGCATCATGGCGAAATATTGCTGGTGGGCGTCCTGCATTCTCCAACCCAGAGCTTGCAGATATAGCAAAGCATAACCATGAACTTTTTGCAGAACTTCAAAACCTATCAAATATTGACTATTACCCAACAAGATATGTAAACCTTGCTCATGACGAAGCCTCATACAAAGGTTTGGAAAAAGCAATGGAGTGGTCTAATGCTTATATGGTTGCACCGAAAGACTTCCAAAAAGAAATATCTCCTTATTTTAACAAAGACAATAAAGACTATATTGCAGCACAAATAACAAACCAGTGCTGGCAAGCAACCCCTGGAAAAACAATTGACCTCCTACGTTTAATTGGAACAAAGAAAGGCGGTAAGGTTATTGAAGGCTCTAAACTTGTTGAGCTAAGAAAAGAAGGGAAGACTTATCATGCCCTTGTACTAACAAAGAACAACGAATATATTGAGTATATAACCGATGTATTTATTAATGCTATGGGACCTGAGGCAGGGAAATTTGCCAAACAAATAGGCATTGAAACAGGACTTTACCCAGTCAAACACCAAGCCTTTATCACTAAGCGTTTGCCAATGTTAGGAAAAGACGGTAATATCTTAGATATGGTTATTGATAGAAGACATTATAAGGGTTTTTCTTCAATCTACGGACAACAACTCCACGAAACAGGGCAGATAATAGGCTGTGCATCACCAATGTTTGACGCACAAGAAGCATCACAAGAGCTAAAAGTTTCATCACTTGAGTTCTTAGAAATAGCATCTGAGATATTCTCAAACTGGATACCGAAACTAAAGAGCGTAAGTTTCCAAGCCGTTTGGTCAGGCTACTATGTTGAGCCTCGCTATATCATAGACCCAGAATTAGGACTATTTATTGGCTTACGAGGTCATGGTTTTATGCTATCCCAATACATAGCAAAACTCTATGTAGCAAAACTCTTAGGCAAAGAAACCCCATCCTATTTCGACAAACTCAAACTAAGAGGCGAAGGAATATCAGAAGCAGCTCTTAAGTAAGAGAATAACAAATCTCATACCTACCCCTATAAAACAAAAACGAGGACTCAGTAAAATGAATCCTCGTTTTTCTTTTCTCAATATCCTTATAGTTTAAAAGTTAAATAAGAAATGTACATACATAAATATAGATACATACATAAAATACACATAAGCATTAAGCATTTCTTTATATTGCTTTTGGTTAATATATGATAAAACCATATAAAGAATGGTTAATATCATCAAAATCAGAACTACAATATCTCTCCCAGGGTAATCATTCAAGATAAACACTGCTGCAAAATAGGCATATATCTTATAAAATAACGACAAAGCAAATAAGAGAGGTTTTTCCTTAAAATATAAATGCTTCTCTCTCATTTTAATATAAGATATAATAAAAAGAATCAGAACCACTGTTGATGATAAAGTCAGAAACCCATACATATTCAAGTTAGCGAACAACATACATAAGGCAAGATTAACTATCCCAAAAGCCAATTCCATTTTCACTAAACTAATTGATTTCAATTTACTCATTATCTTTAATATTAATATAACACAGCAAAGATATAAATAATTTACATAAAATCAATCCTATCTCATAATATTCTAAAGAAAAGGGAATTACTAACTACGAAAAATGAATCAAAGAAAGAATCTACTGAATCACTGAAAGGATTTCGTGAATCACCACTTTAGAAAAATGAAACGCTGTAATAAATTACTGAATCACCGTTTCAATTGCCGAAAGATGCACATCTTTCATACCAAATGATGCACATCTTTCGGGGTGAAAGATGTGCATCATTTTATTTTAAGGAAATTTAAGGGTAATTTGTAATATAAAATCTCAAGGACTTAATCCTACGATTTCTATTATGCAAATATACGAAAAATATCTGAATAAGTCAAGCTTTTAATCTTCTTTTTCTGCAATTTGTCCAGCTAAGTATCCTGTTGAAAAAGCTATTTGTAGGTTGAAACCACCGGTGTCGGCGTCCAAGTCCATAACTTCTCCTGCGAAGTATAAGCCTTTGATTAGTTTTGACTCTAATGTCTTTGGGTTTATCTCTTTTAGGTCAACGCCTCCTTGGGTTACTATTGCTTGTTCGTAGCCAAAGTCACCTATGATTTCAAATTGGCAACGTTTAAGGAAAGCTAAGATTTCTTTTCTTTCTTGGGAATTTACAAAGCTGGCTTTTTTGCGAGGGTCTAATGCCGTTTGATAGATTGCAAGATAGATTAACTCATGTGGAAGGAATGCTCTAAGTACTGACCTTAGGTCTTCTTTTCCTCTTATGTTTAATTCGCTTAGTAGTTTCTCGTCAAGCTCTGGTTCAGGTATTGCAGTCTTGAAATCTATGTTTAGGAATAGTCTTTCGCCTTGGGATAATAGTCTTGCGATTTGTCTGCTAAGGGTTATGATGATTGGTCCCTCTACTCCATTTTCACGGAAGGTTAGCTCGCCAAACTCTTCACATAACTTCTTTCCTGACTCAAGAGTTATGGTTGCATTAACGTTTCTTACGCCAAAGCCTATTATGGATGGGTCTATGCGTTCTCCGTTATAATGTTTTAGTTTTAGTCCTACGAGTGAAGGAATGGTTGGGATAATATTATGTCCTGCTTCTTTTGCAAGCCTTACGCCATCTCCTTGGCTTCCTGTTAGTGGGTAGCTTTCGCCTCCTGCTGCAAGGATTACTTTTGAGGCTTTGAAGGTTTGTGGTTTATAGCCTTTTGTTTGAACTCCTACGATTTTGCCGTCTTCAACAATTAGTTTAGTTACTTCTGTATCTTTTAATATTCTGCAATCGGAGTCTTCCAACTCATTTATCATTGCTAAGAAAACATCTTGTGCCTTGCCTGATTGTGGAAATATCCTTCCTCCTCTTTCTTCAACGGTCTTTACTCCTAAGTCTCCAAAGAAGAGAACTAAGTCTTTGGTAAAAAATCTATTAAATGAAGGGTAGAGAAACCTTGGTTCTGAACCGCAGTGTTTAAGAAAATCTTTAAGGGGTAGAGTATTTGTTAGATTACAACGTCCTTTTCCTGTTATCCTAAGCTTTCTTCCTGCTTGCGACATCTTCTCTATTAGAAGTACTCTTTGTCCTTGTCGTGTTGCAACAATTGCTGAAATCAGTCCAGATGCTCCTGCTCCTATTATTATTAAATCGTACATATTATATAAGTGAAAAGGTAAAAACTAAAAGGTAAAAGTTGAGGTAAAAAGTAAGAGGTAAAAACGAAAAGCTAAGGTTAAGCTGAAATCAACTTTTACCTTTTACCTTTTCACTTTTACCTCTGAAATTTATTTATTATCGTAACCGAAACGTCTTAGTGAATTATCGTTATTCCTCCAGTCTTTCAATACTTTGACATGAATTTCTAAGAAGCATTTCTTTCCTGTAAATTCTTCAATATCTAATCTTGCCTCTGTACCTACTTTCTTTAACATTGAGCCTTTGTGTCCAATCATTATTCCTTTTTGACTGTCTCTCTCAACATAAATCACGGTTGATATCTTATTGATATTGTTCTCTTCCTTAAACATTTCAACAACTACTTCACAAGAATATGGTATTTCTTTTTGATAGTACATTAAAATCTTTTCTCTTATTATTTCCGAAACAAAGAAACGCATTGATTTGTCTGTTAGTTCGTCTTTTGGGAAATAAGGAGGGCTTTCTGGAAGTAGTTCAAGTATTTTATTGAAGACGACATCAAGGTTGAAGTTTTCAGTAGCAGAGGTAGGAATAATGATAGCTCGAGGTATTTCGTTTTGCCAATATTCTACTTTCTCTTCAACTTCTTCTTGGTTTGAAAGGTCTATCTTATTTATTAGTAGAATTACAGGAATTTCAGAATTGATTACCTTGTCTAAGGTGTCGTGATTCTTTAGGGTTTCCCCTACTTCTGTAACTAATAGGAATAAATCCGCATCTTGTAGGGCTAAATTTACAAAATGCATCATAGATTCATGGAGCTTATAATGAGGGTTTACAATTCCAGGAGTGTCTGAAAAGACTATCTGAAAGTCGTCTCCATTCAATAGTCCCATGATTCTATGACGTGTTGTTTGCGATTTAGAGGTTATGATAGAAAGTTTCTCACCTACTAATGCATTCATTAAGGTTGATTTCCCAACATTAGGGTTACCAATTATATTTACAAATCCAGCTTTATGCAATTTATTATTTTATTTTGTTTGGTCTTGAACCATTTTTGTGAACTCATCAACCGTTACTGACTTTTCATCAACCTTAAGATTCTCTCTTAGAGTTTTTGTTAGTTTTTGGTCGTAGAGATAATCATATACTTGTTTTGTTTGCTCTTGATTTTTCATCATATTTTCAGCAACGCTTTCCATTGAATCAAGCCTTTGTTGTGTTTCTTCTTCGGTTTCGTTTTCACCCTCTGGGAAGTAGTTACCTAAAAGAGCTTCTTTGAAGTATGCTTTCATTTCTTCTTGAGATACTTCAAGAGAGAATTTTTCTAATAGTTTAGTTTCAATTAACTGCCATTTCAAACTATCTCTATACATTTCGTATTCTGACTCCACTTGCTCCATTGTTAGTTTTTCTTGGCTGTTTGAAACAATCCAACGTTTCATAAACTCATCTGGTAGTTCAAAGTTAGCTCCTTTAACCACCTTTTGAGTTGCTTCGTTAGTAAAGAAACGGTCAGATTCTCTTCTATATGTTTCTGAAAGGTCTTTTATTGCTCTTTTGCGGAAGTCTTCAAGGGTTGTGATTCCTTCTGCCTTGTATGCTTTTTCAAATAATTCTTCATTTAATTCGTGAAGAGCTATTCTGTTGATTGATGAGATAACGAATTTAAAGTTAGAGTTAAGCTCGTTTACTTCTTCTTTATCCATTTTAAGCATTGCTGCTCTATCTGTTTCGTTAGGGAATGCTTTTAGAATATCGAAATCAATTTCAGCGTCTTGTTCTTTACCAATAAACTGGCTTTGTATTGCTTTGTCAGCAATCATATTAACTGCTATTGAAGTTGTAGATTTAACTCCGTCTTCTCTAACGTTTCCTTCTTGATCAAGTTCTGATAATTCTCCATAAACTAAATCGTTTTCTTCTACTTTTTCAGGTGAAGAGAATTTACCAAAACGTCTTTGAAGATCAACAATAAACTTATCTAACATCTCATCAGATGGTACTATATTAAAATAAGTCTCTTCTATATTATCTAAGTTTAATTCAAATTCTGGTTGCAATGCTATATCAAAATAGAAAGTAAAGTCTTTTTGAGTTTCCCAATCAATCTGAGTCTTCTCATCATTAGCTAATGGATAACCCATTATTTGTATTTTCTCTTTATCTAAGAATTCATACATTGCTTCTGAGAGTCCTTTTTCAATAATATCAGCCTTAAGAGGTAGTTCATACATTTTCTTAATCATTCCCATTGGAACTTGTCCAGGACGGAAACCAGGAACATTTGCTTTACGGCGATGAGTTCTTAGTTGCTCATCTACTTTTTGAGCATAATCTTCTTCGCTAATATTTATTGTTAAAACTGCTGTTAAATCTCCAGTATTTTCTTTAGTTACTTTCATTTTAAATATCTATTTTTCTATTTATTATTATTATTTTAAACGGGGGTGCAAAGTTACAATAATTTTCAGTATTATCTAATTTTCAATGGAAATTAGAAGCCTATATCATAACTTTTTATTGTCTGCTGAAGGATATCTGGCCACTCTGTATAACCTTTCTTAATATGAAGTCTTCGAGAAGAGAAAATGCCAGTTCCGTTTTCTATATTACTATATAGTGGTTTTTCGGTCAGAGATACTAATGGAGCGTTATTATCAATATATTCTTTTAAACTTGCTCCTGATCCGTAAACATAGATTTCAAATGAATGAGAGTCAATCATAAATGACCTTATAGCAGAACCTCTTTTCTTAACTTCTGTTTTAATTTGGAAAAGAACATCAGTTTCAAAAATCTTATAGTCAATTTGTTTCTCTGGTTCAATATATAGGTTTGGAGTTGGTATGAAATTAATATTAACATAAGCAGGCGTTCCATTTTCCATAAAGTTAAACCTAATGCAAGGCTGGAAAGAACGTGCCATTTCTCCTTGTGCAGTAGCATTCATATTTATCCATTGGCAAGTTAAGACGTTGGCATTATAAGTTTGATTGTAGTTGAAACCAAACGAAGTTCCTGAAGGGCCGATAACCTTATAATCAGCAACAAGTTTAGTATTGGAAGTAGTTATATTGCCTGTCTTTATATTTTTCACAATAAGATAATAAGTAAATTCAGGGTTTAGCTTTGTTGTAGTGAAGTATATTGGTGCTGTTTCGGAGTAAAACCCTCCACTATCAGGCTTAGAATAGTTTTCAGTATAGTTTAAATGTATTGTTTGTTTTGCTTTTGCTATGTCCCAACCTGAAGTTTCCCAATCATAGAAGCCATAAATGCTAACCTCTATCTCATCTTGCTTATAATATATTGAGTCTTTTTCCTTTGCAAATTGAATATAATTACCTTCTCCAAGAAAACATTTTTGAACTCTTATAAAGTTTGTGTCAGCATCTTGGTCTAAGACTCCATAGATTATTGTTGTTTCTGTCCAATCTCCATTAGGATTAAATTCAACATCACATGATACAAAACCAATAAGACTTGCTATAAATAGAATAGAGATAATAAGCTTTGATTTCATAGATTAAACATTTAAAAGTGAACTGCAAAGGTATTAAATAATTTGTTTTCTCACAATATTATTTGTTGAAGTTAATAAAAGCAGTAAATTTGCAATTGAATTAATTATAAGATAGCCTCTTATACTTTTAAATGATAATAAATAAAATCAATGAGATATTGTAAAGACTTTATAGTCGTAGAAAACGAAACAATTACTTCAACCCTTTTTATCTTAAAGCTCCAATACCCCGAAACTCTTCCTGAGATTAAGGCAGGGCAATTTGTTGAGATATTAGTTGAGGGAAACAAGGATGTTTTTCTTCGCCGCCCTATTTCAATTCATGATGTAGATATTGAAAAGAACCAAATCTCCCTCCTTGTTCAAATTGTTGGTAAAGGAACAGATCAGCTTTCTAATCTTAAGATAGGAGACACTCTAAACCTTATCTTCCCTTTAGGAAATGGATTTACAATTATTGGCAAGAGGGTTCTTCTTATTGGAGGTGGTTGTGGTGCTGCTCCCCTACTTTATCTTGCAAGAGTTTTAAAACAAAAGCAAATCAAATCAGATATT
>Ga0265294_10006850_pt1 | contig 13618 bp, 12 predicted proteins | sample MunlanPumphouse3_FD_192504 | JGI IMG/M metagenome (GOLD analysis project Ga0265294, IMG submission 192504) | Groundwater microbial communities from a municipal landfill in Southern Ontario, Canada - Pumphouse #3 | ecosystem: Environmental > Aquatic > Deep subsurface > Groundwater | place... | reverse complement strand
CTCAATCAAAGTAAAACCTTTTTTCATAAACTTTTCAAATTAATTAAATGACAAAATATAATTAATATTTCAATATATCTTATTATACAATAAAAATAAATTACTGTATAGACCCTGGCGTGGCTGTGGCCGGACCCGGTAGTAATGAACCAACTTTTTCTTCTAATGAATAGGTCAAAGTATAGCTAATTCCATTACTATCGTAAATATAGTCAGCTCCACCCGGTAATGGATTAGTTGGAATTTTTTTCATAAATACCGTCGACTGACAAGTACTAACAAAACCAGTCTCACTACCATCTAAACAATAGCCCATTATATTGGCCGAAGAAGTAACTGGATAAAGACCATCAGATCGATTGAGTGCATACATTTCTAAGGCAGTTTGAATTTGTTTGATATCGGCTACTCGCCGGGTGTCGCGTGATTTTTGTCTAGCACTATTCAAAGAAACCACCGACAGGGTCGACAATACTCCGATAATAGATATAACTACCAATAACTCAATTAAAGTAAACGCTGATTTAAACATATAATAAATCTATCTTGCCACTAGATTAAAAACTACCAACCATACTATACATTGGCATAATAACAGCTGCCACCATCACACCAACACCAACACCGATTAAAATCATTACCAATGGCTCTAAAAGACTCATCATGTTGGCTAACATATTATCAATCTCTCGATTATAAAACTCTGATACCTTGTTAAAAACAACATCTAATTTACCAGTTTCTTCACCAACCTGCATCATATAAGAAACCATTTTAGGAATTAACGGACTATCTAAAAAAACAATCGAAATAGAATTACCATCTTCAACTTCTTTAATAGTTTGATTAACCAAGCTCTTATAAGTCATATTACTAACCACATCACCAGCAATTGACAAACTATTCTCAATACTAACCCCACCTAATAATAATGTATTCATTGAACGACAAAAACGAACCAATAATATTTTTTGAAATAATTTACCAAATACTGGTAAACGCAGAGTCATAGCATCAAATATCCATCGACCAGTTCGGGAACTTAAAGCTATTTTAATGACAAATAATAAACCAACAAACAAAATAATCAATAACCACCAATAACCAGTCATAAAATTAGAAATGGCAATTAAAATTCTAGTTGCCACTGGCAAAGCCGTGCCAGTTTCGGTCATTACATCCATTAATTTAGGTAAAACAAAAACCATCATCACAATACCGATAACCACCATACCAACCATAACAACAGCCGGATAAATCATCGATCCACGAATTTTAGCAATCATATCATAATCCTTGCCAATTTCGTCTGCTAAATAATTTAAAACTTCATCTAATTTACCCGACCGTTCACCAGACTTAACCACACTAACGAAAAAATTAGAAAATATTTTAGGCCGTTTAGCTAAACAATCAGACAAAGGAGCACCACCTTCAACCTCATCACCAATTTCGCCAATTACCTTTTTAAATTTTTGATTTTCCGTCTGATTAACTAAAATACGCAAAGCTTGAACCATCGCCACACCAGCCCCAATCATAATCGAAAATTGCCGAGCAAAAATAACCACATCCTTCATGGATATACGATTAATAAACGGCAAATTAATACTTTTTTTGATATTGGCTACCTCTAAATTAACCAAGGTTAAATTATTTTCCTTCAATAAGCTAGCCGCATCACGACTATCATCTGCTTCAACTAAGCCTGTTTTTTTTGTACCCTGATCATCTAGGGCCTCGTAACGATAAATCATAAATTAATCTGATTGAATAACCCGCATCACCTCTTCAATAGTAGTTAATCCTTGTAAAGCTTTAATAAAACCATCCTGCTCCATGGTAATAAATAGCTGAGTTGCCTTAATTGTTTCTTCACTAAAATCATCATGTTTTAAAATCATATCTCTGACTTTGTCATTTACTTCCAAAATTTCAGCAATAACTGAACGAGATCGATAGCCAGTTTGGCCGCAATAAGCACAACCGCTACCTTTGCTAAAAGTAATTTTTTCAGGATTATAACTAGGCAACTGCTCTTGAATAATCGCTGTTGGAACTTTAGCTAAAGATTGACGAATATGTTCTAAAATATCATCACTAACTTTTTCCTCAGCCAAACAATGAGGACAATTAAGCCTAATTAAACGCTGAGCAACCACTAAAACTAAACTAGAATTTAATAAAAATGGCTCAACTTTCATATCAATAAATCTCGGAATTGCTCCAATAGCATCATTAGTATGCAAAGTGGATAAAACCAAGTGACCAGTCAATGAAGCATGAACGGCCAATTCGGCAGTTTCGTTATCACGAATTTCACCAACCATCATAATATCCGGGTCTTGACGCAAAAGTGAACGCAAACCAGTCGCAAAAGTAAAATTAACTTCTGGACGAACCTGCGACTGATTAATCCCCTTTAAAAAATACTCAACTGGATCTTCTAGTGTTGATATATTGACATTATCTCGATTCAAAATATTTAATAGTGAATAAAGAGTGGTTGTTTTACCAGATCCAGTTGGACCAGTTATTAAAATTAAGCCACTAGTCCGCTCAATAGTTTTTCTTAAAATCTGATAATGATTACTAGCAAACCCCAGCGACTCAATCGTTGGAGCACCACGACTAACATCCAAAATTCTCATAACCACTTTCTCTTGACCCATCAACGGCATAACTGACACACGAAAATCAATATCTCGTCCATCAATATTTAAACCAATGCGACCATCTTGTGGGATACGGGTTTCGTCTAATTTCAATTTAGACATAACCTTAACACGAGAAACCAAAGAATCATGGATATTTCGAGGCAATACCAATGATGTTTTTAAAATTCCATCAACCCGATAGCGAATCCGACTTTCTTTCGGTAAAGGTTCAATATGAATATCACTAGCTCCCAATTCAACACCATGTCGAATAGCCGCTGAAATTATTTTAGAAATTGGTGCACTTTTAGTTATTTCCTCAAACCGCAAATCTTCATCTTCAATTGATTTTTTTATTTCTTCCTCTTCCTCTTTGGCTTTCAACTCTAAAGCACTAGAAATTTCCTTATTGACTGTTTGATATTTTTTAAAAGCAACTTCAAAGCTAAATGGCGAAACTAAAAAATAACGGGCTTTAAGATTATTTTTTTTAGCCAAAAAATTAACCGCCTCAATCGCCTTAAAATTTTCTGGTTCTAATAAACCAATTTGAATTTCATCTACTCCTCGCTGAAAACAAACCACCTGATAATTATTAGCCACCTCGGGTGGTAAAATATTTAAAGCCGCCTCATCAATTGTCATTTCAGCCAAATTAGCATAAGACAAACCTGCTAAACTGGCTCGAATTTCGGTTAATCTTTCGGTATCAACAATCCCACGATCAACCAATATTTTATTCAAGTCAGCTCCTTGAACCGCCAAATCATTATTAACATCAGCTAATTGCTGATCATTAATCAATTCAGCAGAAATCAAAAAATCTAATAATCGACTACTAAAGCTCTTATTCATAAAAATTAATAATTAAATGGTCTAGGATTACCAATAACTAGGCCACTCAATTCATCAGACGAATCAACGTCATTAGGATTAATTTCTTCGGGAGTATAATTCGTTTTTAATTGTTGAAATTTAGGATTACTTAATAAACTTAATGATAAGAATTCTTCAACCGTTTGTTCAGTCAAACTTTTTTTCAAAAGTTGACGCTGTCCCGAAGTTAAGGTTTTGCTATCAGCCGTCGGACTAGCGAAAACTTTAAAAATTGATTCATCAATATCGGTTAACGGTCTTTGATTTTCAGTAAATTGACCATACCAGCGCACCACTAAAAATAACCCGACACAATTAATAATAATACCAAAAATTAACCAAGCCACAGTTGAACCTGATTGACGATGTTTTCGTTTAGATCGAATTATGTCAGCCATAACTTAATTGGCTAAATAATAAATCTTAATATCCATAATAATCTGATTTTTACTAGGCAAATAACTTAATTTCTCAATATCCATCAAATGTAAATTATTTTCAATTGTCTTTAAAAGTCCTTTAAAACTATTATAATCCTGACCTTTTAATTCTAACTTGATAACCGCTGACCTCAATTGACCAGCTGAGTCAGCTTTAATTGTCTCAGCCATACTATCATCAACCGAACTAACAATATCTGATGACTTAATTAACAAACTATTGATTAAACAGATTGCTTCAATTTCAGCTAATAAATTCTCCTTATCTAAACTGGTCGGCAGAATATCCATGACCTTATCACGAGTTTTTTGATTAATATTCTTATAAAAATCATTGAGTTTAATGAGGTTAGCCTGATATTTTTGTTTTTCATTTAATTCCACTTGCGCCAATTTATTATTATTATTAGACTCAGCCAAGACAAGTCGATACTGTGGCAAAAAGAAAAACAAAAAACTACCAACCATCAATAACAAACAAATAAGGGCGATAAAAATTCTATAATTATTAATAATAAATTCTAGCTTACGGTTATTTTGCTTATTTGAATTTTCACCACTAACTTTCGACCGATTAGCCGAATTAGTTAAACTGATTTTTTTGCTTAATATTTTACCCATATTTAACGAGAAAATAATTCTGGCTTGATTTTTAGCCTAATAGAAAAATTTAATTGAGTCACTGGAACAATATTTTCAACAATAACTTCTTGATTATCTAATTGCTCTTCATCAGAAGATTCAATAATTACTGGTTCATTTTTAACCATTTCTCCACCCTCACTACTAACCTCTAAAACATCTGGCGATTGACGAAAAACTTTAAGTTGTTTAGCCATACTGTCAAAATTATCCGTTCTGGCTTTTAAAATATAATCTCCATTGGTATCACCAATAAAGTCCTGATAAAAAACATTAGGCAAGGTATTTTTTTCTAAAAAACTAAAAAAATTATTCCAATAAATATGTTTATTTAATAATTCACTAACCATAATTAATCTCAATCGAAAATCTAAAACACCACTAACTTCATTTTCAGTTAAATTAACTAAACGATTAATTCTGGCCAAACGCTGAACAATATCACCAGCTTGCTTAGTTTGATTTCGACGCCATAAATAAAATAAAGACCCGCACAAAGATAGAAAAAACAAAGTAACCACTAACCATTGAATCAAATCTAGCCAAAATTTATTCCAATTAAAATATAAAGTGGTCTGATTATTAACCAAATTAGTTTCAGTGATGGCTGGCCGACTCCAAGATTTTTGTTCAAGATTTTGACGAAGATCTTTAAACCTTTGTTGTTGGTTATCTGATAAATTATCCGCTTTAGCTTTTTCACTATCAACTATCTCCGAAGCTTTGACCTCTTTTTTATTATTTTCTAAAACCTTAGGCTCTGGCTCTACTTGGCTTTTTGATAATTCAACGGCTGACGACTTAGTATTATTATGAGACGTCTCTGAAGATGATTGATGAACTGATCGCTCAACTACCGCTCGACGCCGAGATTCTTTAGCTTGAAAACTAGTCTTATCAACTTGATGACTATTAACCGATGAAGCAGAAGATTGCTTAATCTGTCGATTACGCAATTGATTGGCTCGTTTTGATTTTCTAAATAACAACCTATTAACTAACCCTTGCCAAAAAACACCTGGTTCAGGTCGACTATGTTGAGAAACAGCCGTTGTTACCGCCTGATCTAAATTAACTGCAGCTGGCTTAATTGGTTTGACTGGCTTAGGTGGCTTAGGTGGCTTGGATAATTTAGATAATTTAAATTTAGATGATTTAACTGGTTTGATTAAAGATGACTCTGGTTGAAAACCAACATCAGCTTTGGCCTTATTTTTTTTATCAGCCCAAACTGATGGCCACCTTAAAAAATTATTAACCTGTTTAACTGCCTCATAACCCTCAGTTGATGACCAATTAATCGCCTCCTTATTATCCCATTGCTCTTGATTGACTGAGCTTTTTTTTGATTTATTGTTGAGCATTATTATCAATTAATACCACGCATCGCTAAACCAACTGACACTGACAAACGCGGACCAATTTCATCAAGTAATGGTTTAATATTTAATGGATAAGAAATCAATGACCAAGGACTACCAATAATCACATTATGATCCAATTCTTTAGATAAATATTCAGAAAAATTATATAACATAGCTGATCCACCGGTCATAATAATTTTTTCAATTGTTTTGCCATTATTATTTTGAAATAAATTTAATGAATATTTTATTTCATTAGCAACCGAGCCAACCAATTGTTTTAATGATTCAGGCAATTCAGCTGAACGAGCACCAGCTACGCCTAAATCATATTTAAATTGTTCAGCTTGTTGCATATCAATATTCAAACTTTTACTAATTGCCTCAGTAACGGTAAAACCTCCTAAATCAAGACTCCGATTAAATACCGGCACACCCTGATCAATAATTACCAAATCACTAGTAGTTGAACCAACCTCAACTAACATAATTGTTCCTTTGTCGTTGCCAACTAACGCTCTAATCAAAGCAATTATTTCACCTTCTAAAAAAACTAAATTTAATTCCGCCTTCTTAAAGATCTCAATATATTTATTAACTAAAGCCTTAGGTGCTCCCGTCAACAAAATCTTAGTAACAGTTTTGGCCCCACTTTTAATATCAGCCGATGAACCATTACCATCAACTCGCTGACCAACTGGTAAAGCAATCTTCTTCCAATCTAAAATCATTTCTTCAGGCGGTAATGGCATCACTTTTCTGGCTTCAGCATCAATTGCAGCCGATAAATTAGCCTCGGAAATATCCACTAAAGTAATAATCGAAGAAAAAACTGAAAAATTAGGCAGTCCAGCCACTACTCGTCGACTGGTCATACCTGATTCTTGCCATATTTTATTAATTGTTTTAGCCGTATTTTCAATTGGTGCATTCAACGGATTAGAGCCACCCAGCGTTTCACTAAAACCATAAGTTGACAAAACAACTCGCTTATTATCGCGCTTTAACTCAATTATCTTAATACCTGAACTGCCAATATCCACCCCTAAACAACTATTATTTAAATCTGAACTGAATAAGCCCATAGCTAACAAAAATTAAAAATAAAACTTTGACGACAACCAGCCAATCTTATATAATAATAACAGATTATTGGCATTATAGCATAATCGACCAATCGGCTACAATAGCTTGAATTGATAAAATAAATTTATCTTATACCTTATGAATTTTTTCTCACGCTACAAAAGATTACTACTAATTATCTTATTTGTCGCCTTTGTTATTGGGGCGGCTTATTTATTATACTGGGTTTTTTTTCATGGTGACAATCTTGGCCTACCCGGTGAAAACCCCATTGACTCAGCTCCAATAACCAGCCGTTTACCAGAAGCTGGAACCGGATCAATTATTAATCCAATCGGCACTGGTCAAGATGGTTTGCCAGATAACGATAATCTTAACGATAATCAATCTTATATTGAAAACCAAAGTCCAAACATTAATGATCGAGCCATCGGTGGTATTACTAAAATAAACACATTAGTCAGCGGCCCAACTGTAAGTCCAACTATTAATAATCGAACTGGGGCTATTCAATATTATGATCCATTTGACAATAAGTTTTATAAAGTTGATCAAGATGGTCGAACAAGTGCCTTAAGTAATAAATCTTTCTATAATGTTAGCCAAGTCACTTGGTCCAAAGACAGCGACAAAGCTGTTTTAGCATACCCCGACGGCAGTAAAGTAGTTTATGATTTTGCTAACAAACAACAAGTAACCCTACCTAAACATTGGGATGATTTTGATTTTTCAACCAATAGCGATAAATTAGTAATGAAAAGTTTGGGCATGGATCCTGACAGTCGTTATCTAGCCGTCGCTAATAGCGATGGTAGTGGTGGAAAAGTTGTTGAATTTATTGGACAAAACGATAAAAAAGTTTATCCAACTTGGTCCCCTAATAATCAAGTAGTCGCTCTCTACGCTGAAGGACTTGATTTCGATCGTCAAACTGTTTATTTTTTAGGATTAAATGGTGAAAATTTCAAATCAATGATTGTGCCTGGCCGTGGCTTTGAACATCAATGGTCACCAAGTGGTGATCGCCTACTCTATAGTGTCTATTACAGCGATAATCAAATGAAACCAATGTTATGGATAGCTGATGCAGCTGGTAGTCAAATCGGTGAAAATCGACAAATGCTCAATGTTCAAACCTGGGTTGACAAATGCACCTTTGCTAATAACAATGAAATATACTGCGCTGTACCAACCAATCTAGACTATGGTGCTGGTTTTTTGCCTGCTCTAGCTAATCAAACTCCAGATCAATTATACAAAATCAATCCTTCAACCGGTGCTAAACAATTAATTGCCATACCTGACAATAATATGACCATTGGCAGTATTATGGTTAACCCTGACGGATCTAGTCTTTTCTTAACTGATAAAAATACCGGCTCAATCAATAAAATTAATTTACGCTAACTATAAAATTTATTTAAAAAAGATATGACTAAAATAACTGATAAAAAAATATCACCCTGGTCTGAGTTGGCCGACAATCCTTGGATTATCAGCTTAGTTTTAGCCTGCGTTGGTATCTCTTTATTTCTATTAATCAATATAATCAGTAATTGGCCAAAATTATTAGCTGAAGAGGCAATTAATGGACCAACAACCACCTATCTGGTTAAAGAAGATTTTCAAAAACAAGCTAATAATGATGGTAATCTAACTACTAAAACCACTATTAGCCCAAATTCATTAATCGGCCCAATTATTTCTCCTGACGACCCTAGTAAAGGTAATGATCAAGCACCAATAATAATTGCTTATTTCGCCGATTTTGCTTGTAATTTCTGCCAGCAACAAGAACTAGTTTTCAATCAAGCCCTGCAAAAATATCCTAGCCAAATAAGATTAATCCGCAAAGATTTACCAGAAAATGATGCCACTAGCCAATCATATTTAGCAGCCAAAGCTGGTCGTTGTGCTTTCCAACAAAATCGCTTCTGGCCTTATCATGATGAAATTTTAGCTAATGGCTCTAATAAGCCAGCCGACCTAGATCGAGCTGCTATCAAGACTGGCCTAGATATTAACTTATTTAGACAATGTCTTAATAATAATAGTTTAGCTGATGCGATGATTAATAAGAATTGGCAAGAAGCTGATGCTCTTGGCATTAGTGGAACCCCTTATATTTACGTTAATACTCATGATTTTTTAGGAGAAGTCACCTGGGATGAACTTCAAACTATAATCGAATCAATTATTAATTCCGACTAGACTCAATTAGTTAATTTATTACCCCCTACCACAATCCCATGCCTAAAACTATTTTTGCCTGCAGTAAATGTGGAGCCCAATCGCCAAAATGGGCTGGTCGTTGTAGTGAATGCGGTGCTTGGGGAACCTTAAGCGAAGAATTGCCCACCAACTCAGACAGTCGAGAACAGCAAAAAAAACAAGCCCTCGTCGGTGTCAAACCAGCTGAATTACTGGATTGGCAGGAGCTACCAAAAGGACCAGCCCAGCGCTATTCAACCAATATTATTGAAATTGACCGCGTTCTCGGCGGTGGCCTAGTCCCCGGTTCCCTAATTTTACTAAGTGGCGAACCAGGCTGTGGCAAATCGACTCTAGTCGCCCAAATAGCTCAAGCTCTAGAAAAAAACCTATCTATTATCTATATCAGCGGTGAAGAATCTGGCCAGCAAATCAAACTACGGCTAGATCGCTTGGGTTATCAGCCACAAAAAATGGCCTTTGCCAGTGAAACCAATGCCGAAACAATTATCGCTACGACTCTAAAGAATCAGCCACAATTATTAATCATTGATTCCATCCAAACTGTTTATTCCGACCAAGTCCCCTCTGAACCGGGCAGTATCAATCAAATCAAGGCCTGCACCATCAAATTATTAGAATTAGCCAAGGAACAAAATATTGCCGTCATTTTAATTGGCCACCTAACCAAAGACGGGGCCGTGGCCGGCCCCAAAACCCTAGAGCATCTAGTCGATACAGTTATCTATTTAGAACACGATTCCCGACACAATTATAGTATTTTACGAGCTAGTAAAAATCGCTTTGGCTCGACCAATGAAATCGGCCTGCTAGAAATGACTAGCCACGGCTTTCGCCAGCTAGAAAAAACCACTAATCTCTTTATTCAGCCAACCCAAGGGGCGACCGGCTCTGCTATTAGCTGTTTAATGGAAGGCACTAGACCATTTTTACTAGAAGTCCAGGCGCTAGTTAGTAAAACTTTTTTTGGCTACCCTCAGCGCAAAGCGGTCGGTTTTGACAGCAATCGCTTGCAAATCCTAACAACAGTAATCAGTAAGCAAAGCAAAATCAATCTGTCCAATCAAGATGTAATTGTCAGTGTGGCCGGCGGTTTAAAAATCAATGAAACCGCTCTTGATTTAGCCGTTTGTGCCGCTATTGCCTCTAGTTATGAAGACCGCCCGTTGACGGCTAAAAGCCTCTTTTTGGGTGAGGTTGGCCTAGCCGGTGAAATTCGTCCAGTTAGTAAATTAGAAATCAGACTTAAAGAAGCCCTAAAAATCGGTTTAAATCAAGCCTTTTTACCCAGCCAAGCTAAAATTACTAGCTCCAAAATGACTATCAAGACTGCTAATAACCTGACGACATTTTTTGCTCAACTCTGGGATAAGCCCAGTAAATAAAGCCTCTTCACTATTATTGCGGCAACCAGTCGCTCGATTTTGTCGGACCAGCTAAGCTGGCCACTATTTTTTTACGCCAAGCTGGATTATTAAGTATTTCGCTAGCCGTTTCTTTGGCCATCATAATTAATTCCTGATCAAAAATACTAGCTAATCGTAAATCAGCAAAGCCAGTTTGTTCTCGTCCGTACAACTCACCTGGTCCACGCCAAGCTAAATCCAATTTAGCTAATTCCTGACCGTTATTGTGTTTAGCTACCGCCGCCAAACGTTTCTTAGCTAGATCACTATCATCGTCACTTAGTAAAAAACAATAGGCCTGCTGGCCCCGTCGGCCAACTCGTCCCCGATATTGATGTAGTTGAGACAGACCAAAACGCTCAGCACTTTCAATAATCATCACCGTGGCGCCCGGCACATCAATGCCTAATTCAATAACCGCGGTCGCCACTAGCGCCTGCAAACGGCCAGCCGCAAAGTCAGCCATCACCGCTTGTTTATCAGCGCCAGACAGACGACCATGGAGTAAGCCAACTTTGTAGCCGACTAATTCACTGGCAATTAATTTTTCAAACTCAGTCGTCACCGCTTTAGCCGCCAATTTATCTGATTCATCAATCAAGGGACAGACAATAAAGGCTTGCTGGCCACTATCTAAAAGTTGACGAACAAACTTATACATTGACTGACGTTGCTCAGCCGCGACCACCTTGGTAATAACTGGCAAGCGCCCAGCCGGCATTTCCTTGATAACCGATAAACTAAGGTCGCCGTAAAGAGTCAAGGCCAAACTACGGGGAATTGGCGTGGCCGTCATGGCTAAAAAATGAGGTACTAGATTGCTACCATTATTTTGAAATAATTTTTTGTTCAACAGTAATTGGCGTTGTTCAACACCAAAGCGTTGTTGTTCATCAACAATTAACAGAGCTAAATTGTGAAAACTAATCTTTTCTTGCAGTAAAGCCTGAGTCCCGACAATTAATTGACAGTCACCACTGGCAATCTGACTAGCTAATTTGGCTTTACTAAGCTTATCTATCGCCTGCCCTGGTTGGCTAACGGCTTGTTGATTTCTAGTCAGTAGGCCAATCGAACAATGCTGGCCAATGGCTTGAACCAAGCTTTGAAAATGTTGGCTAGCTAAAACTTCACTAGGGGCCAATAAAGCTGCCTGGTAACCGTTAACGCCCACATTGAGCATAGCTAGCATGGCCACGGCCGTCTTACCGCTACCAACATCACCTTGTAATAGCCGCAGCATCGGTTGCTCTTGGCCTAAATCTTGTAAGATTTGCCAAGCACAACGACGCTGGTCATCGGTTAACTGAAAGGGCCAATTGGCTAATACTTGTTTAGTCAGTGACTCTTGAAAATGGATACTGGGCGACTGATGAGTTGACCAGGCCTGCCGAGTCAGTTGGCCACGCAGTTGTAATAATAATAATTCATCAAAAGCCAAGCGCTGACGAGCCTTGTCAATACTAGCTAAACTATCGGGATGATGAATATTAGACAAAGCTTGAGTTAACGGCCATAATCCCCTACTACTAACCATTTTAGCTGGTAACCAATCGGCTAAATCGACTAATTTCAGAGCCTGATCAATAATTGAGCGCAATTGTTTAGTGCTAATTCCACTAACCGTCCGATAAACCGGGACTAAACCGCTAGTATGCAAGCCGCCTTCAGTTTGACCAACTTTTTCATACTGTGGCGAAGCCATGACCGTACCCAATAAATCTTGACCAACTTTACCAGCCACTGACAAACGATCGCCTTCATGGATATTGCGGGTTAAAAACGGCTGATTAAACCAAATCAACCGCAATTGGCCAGTGCCGTCATTGATAATCGCCTCAGTCAAATACATTCGTCGCCGTGGACTGCGTTTGGTGCTAATAATATCTACTGTGCCAACCAAATTAACGGTCGCCCCAATCGCCACCTGACTAATAGTCACCTGACGACTAAAATTATCGTAACGAAAAGGATAATACTGAACCGCTTGCCCTAGCGTGCTAATACCCAGCTTGGCTAGTTTAGCCACCATCGCCGAACCGATACCGGACAAGCTATTAATTGGTGAATTCAAGGATAACATAAGGCTATTTTAGCATAAATATTCTAAAGAATAAAAAACACCGCCCAATTGGGCGGTGTTTTTTCAGTACTCTCGGTAGGAATCGAACCTACATTGCAAGATCCGCAATCTTGTGTCCTATCCATTGAACGACGAGAGCTTGCCGAAAATCTATAGCTTAAGAAGCTTACCAATTACTTCATCTAATGATTCATCAGTCCGTTCTAAATCTTCTTTGAGGTATTTTAACAGGTTTTCGCGAATTGGCAAGGGATTGTTATCGAACAAAGGAATAATTAGATCACGACGCCAGACTGAACTGAAATCAAAATACAGAGCCTTGAGGTCTTGAGCTGGCTTATATAAGACAGAAAAACTTTTAAATTCATCATAATCATAGAATTTGTCACCTAACATAATCCCCTCAGTACCAATAACAAACTCTAACTTACCTGGTTCCTCATGCTCATTAAAAACAATAATAAAACAAACAATCAAAATAACTAAAGCAAACATATAGTTGCTAGTCAAAACAGCAAAAATCAATAAGCCTAAAGCAATTGAACCAAAAACTAGCATCCACTGGCGACTATGCTGATAATGCTCTCTTTCCATTACCTTCCAACTAAATAATTGGCGACCGCATATTGGTTGATCATTAGCCATATAATCATCTTAAATATATTTGACAGGCTTAAGGTTATCATCTATCATAAGCCTAGATGATGGTGCTATTATATCATTATCTTAATTGAACAACAAGTTGGAGAGATGCCTGAGTGGTTGAAAGGGGCACCCTGCTAAGGTGTTAGTCGTGAAAGCGGCTCGAGGGTTCGAATCCCTCTCTCTCCGC
>Ga0265294_10006848_pt1 | contig 13618 bp, 11 predicted proteins | sample MunlanPumphouse3_FD_192504 | JGI IMG/M metagenome (GOLD analysis project Ga0265294, IMG submission 192504) | Groundwater microbial communities from a municipal landfill in Southern Ontario, Canada - Pumphouse #3 | ecosystem: Environmental > Aquatic > Deep subsurface > Groundwater | place... | reverse complement strand
ACACTCATTGTTCTTTTCATTGGAAAGCACATTGAATCATAAGCACCCGCTATTCATTCTGGCCAATAAAATTGATTGGGAGATGTTTGAAAGAGAGTTCTCACCCCTGTATTGTCCCGATAACGGGCGTCCGGCGAAACCTATTCGCCTGATGATGGGTTTATTGATCCTGAAACATGTTCGTAATCTCTCTGATGAAAGCATTGTGGAACAATGGAGTGAAAACAATTATTACCAATACTTTTGCGGGGAACAGGAGTTTCAGCCTCGTGTACCCTGTGAAGCGTCCGAGTTGGTTCATTTCCGTCATCGCATCGGCAAAGAGGGTGTCGAGCTGATCTTTAGGGAGAGCATCCGCATCAATGGTAAAGATTCGAACGATAAGGACGTTTACATCGACACCACTGTCCAGGAGAAAAACATCACCTTTCCCACGGATGATAAACTGGCAAAGAAAATTATCAAGAGGTGCTGGAAGATGGCCGACAGGAATGGTTTGGAGTTGCGCCAGAGTTACAGGCGAATCCTGAAAGAGCTTTCCTACGATCAGCGCTTCCGCAATCACCCACTGGCCCAGAAGAAGAAAGACAGGAACAAGGTTTATTCCCTGCACGAGGTGGATGTGCAATGCATCAGCAAGGGGAAAGAGCATAAACTCTACGAGTTTGGAAACAAGGTATCCATCACACGAACCGGTACCGGTGTAATTGTAGGTGCACTGAGTTTTAGAAATGAATTTGACGGGCACACACTGGACAAGGCTATCGAGCAAGTGGAGAAGTTGACGGAAAGAAAACCCCGAAACGGTATCTGCGACAGGGGGTATCGGGGAAGAAGTAAAGTCAGGGATACACTCATCCACATCCCCAAATCATTTTCAAAAGCTGTGGGTACGTATCGAAAGAATAAAGAGAGAAAGTACTTCCGCAAGCGGGCAGGTATTGAGCCGGTAATCGGTCACCTGAAAGAAGATCACCGTCTCTCGCGCAATTACTACAAGGGAATTGTCGGGGATGAGATCAACGTGATGCTCGCAGCCGCCGGTTTCAACTTCAAAAGGATGATGAACAAGTGGAAGTCATCTTTTTGGCTCTTTTTTGAAAAGATCTTTTTGTTCCTGAACAGGCAACTTGGCTTAAACCGGGTTGGTATAATTTTACAAAACGAAGAAAAATTGGCTTTTTAAGGCTCGACTATTTAGATATTAAAAGGAATTCTGCCGAAAATCAAGTAAAAAGTAGGCTACTAATCAAGTAACAGTATTATGGCATCGGAAATCGCAAAGTTTAAATTTAGTGACAAATCAAATTCTGAAGGTTTTAAGAAGTCTAAAGAAAAGCTCAAAGACTTTTTTGGATATGAAGGATGGGAAGTTGTTTATCAAACGATTTTTGACTCATCTGGCTATAGTTATATTCGAATTAATTCGAATATAAGAGATGGTGGAACCGCTAGAAATATTTGTATGGTCAATGGAGGAATACCTTGTTAGAGATGTAAGTATGGCTTAAGTATGATTATGGCAAAAAAAAACTGACTCAGTCGTATTCCGAGCGAATTACTTGGTTTTCAAACAAAATTATAACCCTGCAAAATAATATACTATGGAAAGAAAAATTCTTCATATTGCAGAGAACAACTTTAACCCAAATTACCCACTTTTACCGTGTAAAAAAGCTGAAGAAATAATTGATGATATTAAAGTAGATCATCATAGTACAGACCTATTTATTATAAGCGTGAATTATAAGTGTAAAAATGTAAATAGAACAGATAACGAAGGAATATTGCTTTTGAAGTATTTACGTTTATCTCATTTTCAACAACATTGCATACTATACTCTTTCCTTAGCCGTGAGCAGTTAATTCAGCAAGACCCAAAGAACTTAATCATTTTTTCTAATGGAGTAACGTTTGTGCAATTACCGTCCGATTTGAGTCATCTGAATTTGGATGAGTTAACTAAAAATAAAGTTCAGAATGATTTGAGCGAGTATTTTAAAATTGGTTTCAATACACCTCAAGAAAATCGTCACGATTGGGCAAATTGGTGGGGAATTGAAAGATTATGGCAAATACACGAAGTTGTAATTCAAAAGAAGAAAGAAGAAATTCCGGACTATATTGCAAGTCCATTTAATAAAAAAATGAACTCATTGGAGTCTTTAGTTGCACGTTATTTATACCCCATAAATTCCGATTCAGTTCGTGAGGCAAATGATAAAATTAAGATTCAAAATTTTGAATTGAGGAAACTTGTATTAAATAATATGATGAGGATTAAAAAGACTTCAGAGAAAGATAGAGACATATATAAAAAACAAATAGAAGAAATAGATAAATTGATAAGTGATGTGAAAAATCGCAAAAGTGATAGCGATTTAATAACAGGTATACGAGAAAGAATTATTAAAAATGATAGAAAAATAGTTTTGCTCGACGATCAAGCAAAAGATGGCTGGGAAATGGTCTTTAGGAACATGCTTTACAACGAGAATGATAGGCTTTTTTCAAATTTAATTGCCCCGGAGATAAATGCTGATAAGACTTATTTGCAAGCAATAAATCCATCAACAGACATTGTCTTACTTGATTTGAGGCTGAATAAAGAACCTGGAACAATCCACGATATTTCAAAATTGTCAGGAGTTGAAGTTCTAAAAATAATCAAAAAAAGACATCCCGGAATACCGGTAATAATGATAACAGCATCAGACAAATTTAAAAGCTATCAAACTTTATTAGATTTGGGGGCTGACGGTTATTGGGTGAAAGAAGGTCTTGATAGTAGGTTCAGTGAACAAGAGTCTCTTGAAAATTACTTGAGCTTACTTAAATTAGTAGACAAATTATCAGGGAAAGAGTATCGATTATTAAAACATTTCGCTATACAAATTAAAAAAATTAAAAAAAATGGAAATCCTTGGTGGAAAAGTCACGTGTGGAATGATTACAATAAAACAGAAATAGCTCTCACTCAAACGGATAATAATGAGTTTACCTGTGATGTTACAAAACTTTTGGACTATGGTTTAATGCTTTACACCAATTGGCTCAAAATATTTATTCTAAATGAAAATTATGAAAACACAAATAATGAAGTTTATAAAGAAAACTTATTGGCAAATATCATTAATACTCTAGGTAAATGCGTAGAGTTAATACATTATAAGGTAAAGAATAACCAAAGGAGGGAACTAATTGCGAGAGATGAGATCGGAGGAGTATTTAATACTAATGGTATTGATAAAAAAAGATGTGATTTTCTTGCTTTTTACATTTACACTATAAGAAATTTTGGATCTCATGTTTTTGTAAACGATCTAATTACCTATGAATTGTTTGAGCTTTTTATAAAAATACTTTTGTCGTGGTTAGGAAGTTCTCAATACACTGAAATTGATTTTAGTGATATAGGGATTCGTCGTATACATGATTTTATAAAATTGAGTAATTCTCCCACAGATATTATTGCAAAATGTACTATAATGATATTAAAAAGAGGACCGCAAGAAATATATACTTATGATAATTACGCATCAATATTTTTAAGCTTTGACAAATAAAAATATCATTAACTCAAGTTTCGCATGGCAGGTATACAGCTAAATACTCGACTGACAATGTTTTGTGACCCATATATGTCCTCATTCACTAAAAAAACAGAACTTGCTACGCTTCAAACAGCTGCTCTTCTTACGTTCCTCGAGGTCAATGGGTCCCCACAAAACATTGATAGGTCTTATCTTTAGCTGTATTTACCTCAATTTTATGAACATGCGAAACTTGAATCATTAATATTATGGAGGGTAATAATGTACTTGTAATTTGGAATTCAGTAACATCCATAAACAATTTCGAATTATATCTAAAATTTCTGCTACATAATTGTGATAATGCTTCTTTTGATTTTGCTTTTGACCAATCAGAACTTGGTCCTAAATTGAGTAAATGGGAAGAATATACCCATTTGATTGTTTTGTGTGAATTAACTTGGGACGAAAAACCGTATTCAAATTTCTATGGTATTGATTTAGTGAAAAATGAAATTCGCTTACAAGGGATAAACTTGCCAGTGTTGTTTTTATCGTTTTTAAGCCGAAAGCAAATACTAGAACTTGACAACCTTAAAGATATCATAAGCACTTACGCATTAGGTAATCACTTTATTCAGTTGCCAACTACCTCCAACGAAGAGATAGAGAAGTTCTATAAAATGGAGTTAGTATCTGGAGCAGAGATGGAGGACACACTTAATTTTATTTCGTTTGATAAGATAATTAGCACTATACGGCACGATGTTAACAACGAAAATATCGAAGAATGTAAAAAACGATTAAAGAATATCATAGAAAAATCAAATAAATCTGACAAAGAAGAATATTTTATACAATTAAATGGTGCGAAAACGGTCGAAGAGATTAGAATTATTTGTGATAGCCTTGAGAAACAACTTCCTGATAACAGGTTGACCAAAAAGCATGATGATATCAAATATAAAGTACTCCTGTTAGAAGACACAGAAACAGACGGTATCAAAGCTTTGATTAATGAAGAAAAAAATGACCTGAATATAGTACACTTTAAAAAAACATCCGAAGCTTTTAAGACTATAAGTGAGGACACTTTCAATGAGTTCCTTGTTATTATTGTTGATTTTAGAATTTGGGATAACCCGGTTACCCCTCACTCAGAAAAATTAATGAGCGAAAAACAGGGGTACAGATTTATTGAAGATGTGGTTAAACTGGGCAGAAGATATACCTTTGTATCTTTCTCTGAAATGCCTCGTGCATTTCGAATACGCATTGCTAGTACTTCCCAATTGCTTATTCTGCCCGAAGAAAAATCATTGGTTTTATCCACAGAAGAACAACGCTTAGCTTTTATAAACAAACTAAGGTATTGGGCTGAACAAACGCAGGCCAGCTTTGCGCAAAGGGCATCAGGAAATCCTGTGTTCATAGAATTTTATAACTATTATCAATCAGCAAAAAAAGAAGACACGTCAGAAGTCGATAAGATTAGTAAAGAATATATTGATTCTTTTAATGCTGCCTTTGCAGATATCAATGCCATTTTTCAAGAAGATAACGCATTTAAAAATACAATTAAGGGGTTTGAATTTAAGCAGATTTGGGTTTTAAAAAAAACAGATGATGAATTAATTACAGATTGGGTTTATAAAATGTATTCGATATTTTATGGGCGAAAAAGGAAAGAGGAATTAAATGAATTAACGTTGGAAAAATATTTAAATACAACTGACGATGAAACTTGTAAGTCTATTTCTAAGAATTTATTAGAATGGTATGGACATTATGGAGATAAAAAGGAGCAATATACTAAACTGATACGAGAACAAATACCTTCTCTTAATTCTCAGGAGCGAAATGCGATATTAACAAGTAAAGCTGCAAAACAAAACAAACAAGTTCCAGATTTCAATTCCGATTTACTTAATTTCATAAATAAGCTTATAGCAAGAAGATTAGCAATCTATATTTATTATTGGTTACATTTAAATAGTGAAAAAATAAATCGAGTGATTTCTACATCAGCAGTAGGCAATAAGCCATTTGGCTATATTAATTGTGTCAATACTATTTTAACAAACTGGTATTTAGACAGTGAACATTGCTACATTGACCCAAATCAAGATAATGTTGCACCAAAAACAACGACAAGTTGCCTTTGGATAGAGAACCGTAAAGGACGGGTGTTAAAATTACAAGATATCGGATTAACGTACGAAGAAGAAAAGTTTTTTGAAAATTATTATCACAACTTATATAAAGAATGGAAGAGTAAGGGGACGATAAAGTAAAGTGTATCAAAGAATAAATTTTTTTTATTACTTTTATACAACAGTTTACATTATGGAAGATTTTGATTATATGACTAGAGTATATTTTTACTGATATTTAGCTCTGCTTACAAAAAACATATGGTTATGTTATCACAAATTAAAAACAATTTTGAAATGGCATATACATCCATAAGAAACCCATCAAAGCAGAAATGTGGAGATCATTTTAAAGTTGATTTTTTAGATGATGAATCAATTTTAATTGCTACGGTTTGCGACGGAGTTGGGTCTCGTCCGGCAGATTATTTGGCATCGCAGATGGTTTGTGATAATTGGGCCGGATATTTCAGGCAATTGCCCATAGAATTACCGATAATTGAAAGAATAAAAAAAGCGACCATTTCAATAAACGAAGAACTGTTGAGTATCGAGGGTAATAACAAAGGGCTAATGACCACCTTAACATTAATCGTTTATGATTTAGGAAACAGTGTTTTATACTCGTTGAATGTTGGAGATTCGCGAACTTACATCCATTCAGGCTCTGAGTTAATTTTAATCACAAAAGACGACTCAAAATCGGTGATCGTCAAAGACAGAGGCGGGAAGCCATTAAAAACTAAGGATGGATTCGTATTAACCTCCACAGGAATTACAAATGCAATAGGCCAATTTGGTGTAAAATTAAATTTAGAGATTTTCCCATCTCCAAAAAGTGACGGAATTTGTGGGATTGTTTTAGTTTCCGATGGGTTTTACAATTGTCCCAATTATGAAAAAGACGCACTGTTTGTTCTGAATGAATTAAATATGCAAGAAGGGTTGAATCGGGTGTCGCAAAAAAATATAGATTATCAGAACGATGATATGACCGCTGTTTTTATTCGCAAAAAGTCAAGAAATATACTGAAAGATACTGCGGTTATGCAATTTTTTCTGCAAAACGAAAAACAATTGATAGTGAGTAAGTATTCTTTATTTGATATTACAGAATCCATCTCGGAAGAATTAGAATATCAGCTAAAATCTGTAAATAAGAAAAGCATGATTATAGATTTGTTCAGTATTATGGAAAAATTATCAATTGACTTCGGAAGAAAAAAGTACATTGAGCTGTTCGATCTATACAAACAAAACGACGAACAAGCCCCCGATATCAGTCGCCTGTTGATACAACAAATGAGAAGTTCCAAAAAACCATAACAATTATTTGTTTCAGAAAAAGATATATTTAGTTTTAATTGAATAATGAATGCGAAAATGAAAAATCCTTTCAAATTATGTTAACTTTGCAATCCTAAGATCACAATGTCAACGACAATAGAGAATATTGAAAAAATAATACACAGAGTGAAAATATTTCTATTGAGTTTTAAGAAGCGGGGGAAAGTGTATCTATCTTTGTGTGAAACTATTGTGGGTTTTACGAGTATTCACGGCGGCTATATCTTTTTGAGCGCTGATGACGCTGGTACATGAGACGACTAACTATGGAAGACTGCTATCTTATAATATGCGATAAACAACTGAAATCCTACTTTGCCAAGTGGAAAAAAAATAAGAATCTCCGGTTTATTACTTCGAAAACAGAGTTTGAGGAACTCGTTGCCGATGAAATTGCAATTTTTAGTCATATTATCATTTTTGCGGAATTGCAGTGGCAAAATAAGAAATATACCGACTTTTACGGTTTTGACATTGCAGTTTCGTTGCGCTTGCGTTTCAAATTATTAACCCCAATTTGTATACTATCTTTCCTGTCCAAATTGTACTTCGATAAATTAAACAAAACAAAATACAACATTTTAGGAGCGAGAGGTACTTGTTTTAAACAATTACCCATTAATTTCTCCGATTTTCTGAAAACAATTTCAGCAGTAACCCCACTTTCTGTGTCGACACTAACTTACCTCTCGACCTTACTGATTGACATACGCCATATAGTTGATTTTTTGCAACATAATCTCCGGATGGAATCGGATAATAACAAAATCTGTAATTCTTTAAAAAAGTTAGAGCTGTTATCCACTTTATACATTTATCCCAAATTACAAAATTTAGCAAATCAGATAATTTACGACCACTATAAAGGTAACAGCGATAATTTCTATACTGTCACAAAGGAATTGATTAATACGCTTAATATTCATTTGCAAACCACCAAGCAGGATATACCATTGGCAAACAACATGTTGAAAAGGAATATTTTATTGCTGGATGACAATATCAATGACTTGAATTGGGCAAAAGATGCGCTTTCTCCATACTTCGAAGTCATTCCATTCCAAAACGCCTTGGATGCGAAGACGTATATTGAACAGGACACGAAGAATGAGTTATCAGCTATCATTTGTGATTGGCAACTTCTCAGACCCAATTCTAAGGATCATCAGGAGTTGCTGGGTTTCGAGGTGTTGGATTTCGCTTCAAAACAGGGATTTTATGCTCTCTTTTCACTAACTTCAACCGATGATTTCAGTATCAGAGAAATAGATGCGTACCTCAATTTTGAACATATCCCCATCACAAAGGACTTTCAACTAGGCGAAGCATTGTGGAAGACATATATACCCGTCATTCAGCAAAGAATAGACAGAACGCTCACACTTATTGCTTCTTTGCCAACCGGAGAAGCATGGACCAACAACTTGAAGATTGACTATAAGAAAAAGAATGGTAAGAAAGTATCTTATAAAAAATATTTCAAGTCGTTCAAAGAGCAGTATATTGAGAAAAGAAATTCCAGAGATTGGCATTTGTTTGAGAATGAGATTTCTATTGAAACTTCAAAAATATGGGAATATTACAGAGAAATGGCATTTGAGGATAATAAGCGATTCGACATGTTCAATCTGAAAGACCAATGGGGTCTTGAACTGAACAGGGATATACGAAATCTCCTGATTATACGCCGCTTGTATTTAGCTTTTTGGTTTAACAAAACGAAATTGGATATTTCGTTTAAAGTCCGCAACAAAGGATGGGTTGAAAATCCTATAATTAATATCTATTCAGTACTACGTGGCAGATACTTTGACGATTTAGTAAAAGATAAAGAGGAAGAAATAGATACCTACAATAAATTGAACAATGCCGCCAAAGTATTCGTCAATCAACTATCTATAGAACCAAAAAAATTACCACAAGGTATTCTCCCGGAAGAAAAAGCCTGGTTGCAGTGTCAAAATATTAATATTAATAGTGGCAATGACAACCTCTACTATACTGATTAACAGAATTAGTTTAATCAGATAATCTCGGATAATTCCCTCCTGAATATCTTTGTGTAAAATCTGGAACGTGAGATAAATTATTTCAGAATGATTTTACAATTTCTAATTAACGGTATCATAACTGGCATACTATATAGTTTGTCAGCTATTGGATTTGCGCTAGTTTATAATACTACACGAGTTTTTCATATAGCAGCAGCAGCATTGTATGTGGTAGCAGCATATATCTTTTTAGCATTTCACGATTTTGGTTTGCCGTTCTACATTTCTGGAATTATAGCAATAGTCACTACGGCAGGATTGAGTATTTTAACAGAATTGATGGTGTATCGTCCGCTTTACAGACGAAAAGCTTCTCTTAACGTAGCAATGATTGCCTCTATCGGAATTATGACAATAATAATCAATGCTATTGCTTTAATCTTTGGCAACGAAACCAAAATATTGAACAAAGGAAATCAACAAGCTCTTACTTTTGATGGTATTATAATAACTAATCCGCAAATATTACAAGCAGGAATAGGTATTATTTCCTTAATTTTTTTTTTCATCTTTTTAAGATTTAGCAATTTTGGTTTAAAAATTAGGGCATTAAGCAACGACACAACACTATTTGAAATATCAGGTTTTAATGTCCAAACAACGCGATTGATTGCTTATATGTTGAGTGGTGTTTTTCTGGCGGTAGGAAGTTGCCTTACATTCTATGACATTGGTATAAAACCACAAGCGGGAATGCCTGTATTGATAAACGCGATGGTGGCAATGATTATTGGAGGAATAGGTAGGTTTAGAAGTTGTATTGTTGGTGGTTTAATGCTTGGAATTTTACAAGCATTGGTTGTCTTTCAATTCTCGGCTAATTGGCAAAATGTAATTACCTTTTTGGTATTAGTCCTGTTTTTGTTTTTTAAGCCACAAGGAGTGTTTGGGTATAAAAAACGAATGGTATAATGGAATATATATTGCATATTATTATAACGCTGAACATTTATGTTACATTGGTATTAGCTGCTAATCTACCTGTCGGCTTGGCAAATCTTCTTTCCATTTGTCAAGCTGCGTTTTATGGTATTGGGGCGTATTTCAGCGCCTATATCCTTATGCACTGGAATTTACCCTTTATCGTTGTGGCAGGAGTTGTAATGATATTAACAGGATTAAGTAGTTTGATTGTATCATTTGCTTCAATTCGACTTAAAGGCGATTATTTCGTGCTGGCATCATTGGCTTTTCAAATGATTGTCTTCACCATATTGTATAATTGGATAAATATAACCCGGGGTCCATATGGTATCTCAGGCATTCCAGGAATAAAATTGTTTGGGAAAGTAAGTATGTCTGGTATATTTGATTATTTTGTATTAACAACGATAGTTTCATCAATTGTAATACTGCTATTTGATCATTTAAAGAAGTCGCCATTTGGTAGAATTTTGACGGCCATACGTAGTGATGAATTGGAAGTATCCTCTTTGGGACGAAATCCTGCTGAGCACAAGAACTATGCTTTCTTTATCTCCGCAGCTTTTTCAGGATTGGCAGGATTGTTATACGCCTCGTATATCAGTTACATAGATCCCACAAGTTTTACTCTTGATGAAAGCATTTTTATACTTACAGCATTATTTATCGGAGGGATAGGCAATATTAAGGGACCAGTATTCGGCGCTTTATTTGTAGTAATTTTACCCGAGATATTACGTTTTGTGGGGTTACCCGAAATGATAGCCGCAAATCTGCGACAAATAATTTACGGGTTGGTATTGGTAATAATCATGTATTACAGACCGCAAGGGATAATGGGTGAACTAAAGATTGGAAATTGAAAATGATATTACAACTGAAAGATATAACGTTAACTTTTGCAAGAGACAAGGATTCATTCAAAATTTTGAACGGATTGAATCTTGATGTGGAAAAAGGTAAAATAACGGCCTTAATTGGAGGAAATGGTGCCGGCAAGACTACTCTTTTCAATATCATTTCAGGGTATCAGCCCGACTACACCGGAAATGTTTTTCTTTTTTTGCAAAACGGGAAAGTTGTCGACATGAGAAATACACCTCCTTATCAAAGTAGTATTGGCAGATTGTTTCAAAGTAAAGGATTAATGCCTCATCTTACACTACTCGAAAATATGAAATTGAGGTCTGATAACACAGCCGGAGAAATTCCATTCTCTTATCTTTTCAGAATAAAGAAACTAAAAAAAATTGAAGATAATAAAGAAGCAGAAGCAAAGTTGTTGCTCACAACGTTTTTCGGACAGGACAACAAATATCTTGAAATGTTAGACAAGCAAGGGGATGAATTTTCTTATGGGGAACAGCGTTTACTCTCTTTGGTCGCTTTGAAAATGGCTACTCATAGATTATGGCTGTTGGATGAACCGACAGCAGGAGTCAATCCAGTTTATGTTAAAAGCATCAAAGACATTATTCGAAAAATCCGTGATGCCGGGGTTTCTATTTTTCTGATAGAACACAATATGCAGTTTGTCAGAGATACAGCCGACAAAGTAGCCTATCTCGATGAAGGTAAAATTCAGTTTGTTGGTACTCCCGAAGAAGTGATTAACAATCAGAAGGTCAAAAACAGTTATTTAGGCATAGAATGAAACTGGAAATACGAAATCTTACAGGAGGTTATTCGTCAGGACACGACATTTTATATGGCGTGAATATGGATGTCGAACAAGGACAAGCTATCGGCATCATAGGTTTAAATGGCAGCGGAAAATCCACGCTCGCCAAAGCCATCATGAATATATTGCCATACCGCAATGGAAACATTATATTTAATAATCAGGATATTAGTACAAACTCGACCAAACAACTTTCAGATAAAGGAGTTGCACTATTCTTGCAAGGCGGTCGAATTTTTGATGAACTTTCAGTGTGGGACAATCTTCATTTGATAGAAAATGGAAAATGGACTATGAACAATGTAATTGATAGTTTTCCGTTTTTGAAGAAGGCAAAGAGTGAATTAAAAAAACTGAATGCAGACAAACTTAGTGGGGGGCAACGACATCAGTTAGCATTGGCAATGTGTTTGATTAAAAACCCCAAGATATTGATTTTAGATGAACCCAGTGCGGGACTTTCGCCAACAGCCGTAAACGAATTGTACGACACATTGGAAACTCTTCGGCAAAAGAAAGATATGCTGATTATTCTCATAGAGCAGAACATATCAAGAGCTGTCGGTTTTTGCGATTCGGTAAATATGCTACAGAATGGTGTTATATCATATTCCACAGATAATAAAGACATTAAAGAGATAGAAAAAATAATGTTTAATAAATTAAGTACATAATTATGAATAAAAAAGTAATTCTTGGCGTAGCTGCCATAGCATTGATAGCCTTGTTAGGTTGGTATTTTTATGCCAATAAAGGCACTGAAAGCAGAAAACAGGAAACAGTAAAGATAGGAGTAATATTACCCTTATCAGGAGATGTTGCATCTTATGGGATAGATAGTAGAGACGGCATATTGTACGCCATAGAAGAACTCTATCAAGATAAAGCTACTGTCATCTTTGAGGACTCAAAAGGCGAGCCAAAAACGGCGGTAACCGCCTATAACAAGTTAGTCAATATGGATAAAGTAAACTTTGTTATAGGAGATTTGTTCTCAAACACTACTTTGGCTATTGCTCCTTTGGCAAACCAAAAGAAAAACCTTTTGATTAGTCCCACCGCCTCCACACAGGATATTCCTAAAAACGGGATCTATTCATTAAGCGTGTATCCCTCTGAGACATTTGAATCAGAATTAGTTGCCAAGTTTATCAATAGCAAATATAAAACGACAGCCGTTTTATATGAAAAAGTTGCTGCAGCACAAGTTATGAGTGATGTCTTTGTTCAAAACAGTAATATCAAAATCAGTTTTGTGGAAGGCTTTGCTTCAGACACGCCAGATTTTTCAAATATCCTTTTGAAACTTAAAAACTCTGGCGCTGAATCTGTGTATCTGGTAACCTACACCAATAATGGTATTAAGATATTAGATAAAATGAAAACATTGAATATGAAGACCAATATTGTTGGTCCGTCATCATTGTTCGACCCATCACTTTATGATTACCTGAAAGAAGCTAAATTCGATTTCCACCTGACAGGGCCCTCTTTTGATGCAAATAGTGATGAAGCAATAATGAGAAGTTTCTCTGATAAATTCGTAGCGAAATATTCAAAACTGCCCAACCAGATGGCTTTTCAGGGATATATAGCGGTATCCGTTGCTAATGATTTCTATACGCAAATAAATGAAGGGACATACACTGAAGACTATCTAAGAAAGTACAACAAACAGATCTTAGGAAAAACATTCTCATTCTCAAGCACTTTAACTTCACAGTTAGGATTGACATTGTATAAATTTGAGAATGGAGAATTTAGAATATTAACAGAATGATAGAAGAAAGATACAGCAAAATGTTAGCAATAACAACGCAAACGAAAGAGTACATAAAAAAATTCTTTTCTTTAGAAGAACTTGAATCGCAAGTATGCAGGGAAACCGTCTGGGATTTTTATAGCAAGCGGTATGAAAAAAAAATATGG
>Ga0265294_10006846_pt1 | contig 13621 bp, 12 predicted proteins | sample MunlanPumphouse3_FD_192504 | JGI IMG/M metagenome (GOLD analysis project Ga0265294, IMG submission 192504) | Groundwater microbial communities from a municipal landfill in Southern Ontario, Canada - Pumphouse #3 | ecosystem: Environmental > Aquatic > Deep subsurface > Groundwater | place... | reverse complement strand
CGGATCATTTACCCCTTGTTGCCTCTTTTACGACTTCAAAATATGAAACACCTAAAAAATCACAAAAACCCAAAAATATCTCTTCGATTTATGATTTAGATACCTTAGATGAACCTCTTGTTTTAAAAGATGTAATGGTCATTTATAAAGAGGGAAACAGTGCCATTTTAAAGCAAAAAAATGACCGTGCAATTTATGCTTACAATTGTGCGAGCAGTTTACAACTGGGATATTCGTACGATATTAGTATTCAAGAGCTTAAAAATCATTTTGGACTTCAAGAGATAACTCAATTAAAAAGCTTAAAAAAACACGCTAAAGAGGAGAATATCAAACGCTACTATGTGGATGCAACATTGATTGATTTATCTGATTTACACTATCAAAATGAAATCATTACCAACCTTACTGGCATCTATGAAAACGGCTATATTTACCTTATGTATAATCAAAAACAAAAAATAAGGTTATATGCCAAAGACAAAGCCCTTTTACCCCAAAACGGACAAAAAGTCACTGTCGTATCGGGACATTTAGGATTGTACAAATCCAATGCCCAAATAATCATCTATAAAAAAAGTGATATTCGTGTTAATTAAATCCATTTTTACCAACAGCAGTGGGATTTTAGTTTCCAGACTGACTGGCTTTTTAAGAGATGTTTTAACTGCCTCAATTTTAGGAGCCAATATCTTTTCAGATATCTTTTTTATTGCCTTTAAAATACCCAACTTATTCAGAAGCATTTTTGCCGAAGGCGCTTTTACCCAAGCTTTTATTCCTGCTTATGCGCGAACCAAACACAAAGTACGTTTTACCTCGGTGGTTTTTTTACAATTTTTAGCTTTTATTCTTTTTTTATCCCTCTTAGTGACCCTCTTTTCACACGTCCTTACCAAAGCCCTTGCTTTAGGGTTTGATGATGCCACAATAGATTTAGCAGCACCTTTGGTTGCAATTAACTTTTACTATTTGCCCATTATTTTTGTGGTCACTTTTTTAGCCGCTTTGTTGCAGTACAAACACCATTTTGCCACAACAGCATACTCAACGGCTTTGTTAAATTTAGCACTCATTGGTGCATTACTGATTTCACACAATATGGACAAATATACCATTACGTACTATTTAAGTTACGGGGTAATTGTAGGTGGATTGTTGCAACTTTTTGTGCATCTTATTGCCATAAAACAAAAAAATTTGTTCAAAGCTTTTAATTTTAAAGATTTAAAAAAAAGCTCAACGGAAAAATTTTATAAAAACTTCTTAAGTTCCACCATGGGTTCTTCAACCAACCAATTAGTTGCCTTTGTAGACACCTTATTGGCATCTTTTTTGGTTGCAGGCAATATCTCCTACTTGTATTACGCCAATCGAGTTTTTCAACTTCCTTTGGCTTTATTTGCCATTGCAACGTCCATTGCCCTTTTTCCCATGGTTGCACGTGCGATAAAAAACAACGAAGAGAATAAAGCCTTACAACTCATGCGTAAATCATTTTTAATTTTATTGGGAGTTTTAACTGTTTCAGCGGTTATTGGAATCGTTTTTGACCATTTTATTATCGAACTTCTTTTCCAAAGAGGAGCTTTTACTCAAGAAGATACTCAAAATACCGCTCTTATTTTAAGTATGTATTTAATAGGTCTGCTTCCTTATGGTTTGGCAAAAATATTTTCACTGTGGTTGTATTCCAATAACCAACAATTTATCGCCGCCAAGATTTCAATGAAAGCCCTACTGTGCAATGTTATTTTTTCACTTATCTTAATTGTACCATTTGAAGCGGCTGGATTAGCCTTATCCTCCACACTAAGCGGGTTTATTTTATTTTTCTTAACCATAAAAGAGTTTGGCTTTAAACGCTTTTTTATTCTCATAAAAGGCTAAATTTATAAGTTTTGGATATAATAATACCCTTTTAACAGACAACTTCAAGGGCCATTAATGAAAAACTTTTTTAAGCAATATCTTCCCTATTATAAAAATTATGTGCAAAAATTTATTTTTGCCTTTATTGGGATGGTATTAGTCGCAGTGGGGTCAAGCGGTACTGCTTATGTGATTCAACCCCTTCTTGATAAAATCTTTATTGCCAAAGATGCACAAATGCTTCAAATCCTTCCTTTTGTGGTGGTTGCTTTGTATTTTGCAAAAGGTTTTGGTGGTTTTATTCAAGCCTATTATATCTCTTACATTGGGCAAGATATTATTCGTTTGGTACGCGATAAATTATTACGCCATATTCTGACATTAGACATGGATTTTTTCCAAAAAAAACACGGTGGTGAACTGATTTCACGAATAACCAATGATATTAATAAAATCCAAAGTGCCGTTTCTAACCAAATCGCTGAGTTTATTCGAGAAATTTTAACCATTATTGCGCTGGTGGGGATTGTTATTTATCAAAGTCCCGAACTTGCTTTTTATGGCTTAGTGGTTATGCCCATTGCCGTGTATCCGCTTTCACGATTGGCTAAACGAATGAAAAAACTCTCCTTTAGAGCACAAGAATCTATTTCGGATATTACCTCTCATTTGAGTGAAATATTTAATAATGTGGAAATAATAAAAGCCAATACCACAGAAAAACTGGAAAATGAAAAGTTTGCTTCACACAATAAAAATTTCTTTGAAATCAACATGAAAGCAGTTAAAACCAATGAATTGGTTTCTCCATTAATGGAAACATTAGGTGCATTTGCAGTGGCTGCGGTTATTATTATTGGAGGGCAACAAGTCATTGATGGACATTTGACCGTGGGTTCTTTTTTCTCTTTTATGGCAGCCCTTTTTATGTTGTATACGCCCATTAAGCGGCTTTCATCGTTGTACAATAAAATGCAAGAAGCCTTGGCTTCCAATGAAAGAATCAATGAAATAATGGCATTAGAATCAACTATTCCAACCGGAAACAAAGCTTTTCCAGAACAATTAAATCAAATTAGTTTAAAAAATGTTGTTTTAAAATACGACGATAAAATAGCCTTAAACAATATTAATTTAGACGTAAAATTGGGTGAAACCATTGCACTAGTTGGTGACAGCGGTGGAGGAAAAAGCTCACTGGTCAACTTAATTCCACGATTTTATGAAGCGTTTAGTGGGGATATTGTATTTAATACTCTTCCTATTAAAGAGTTGGATATTCAAAATTTACGACAAAATATTTCTATTGTCACCCAACGTGTTTATATTTTCAACGACACCATTGCTGCGAATATTGCCTATGGAAATGAGATTGATGAACAAAAAGTCATTGATGTTTTAAAACAAGCCCATGCCTATGATTTTATTATGAAATTGCCACAAGGTATTTATTCCAAACTCGATGAATTTGGTACAAATTTAAGTGGAGGACAACGGCAAAGAATAGCCATTGCCAGAGCCTTGTACAAAAATCCAAAAATACTCATTTTAGATGAAGCCACATCGGCATTAGACAATGAAAGCGAATCGATTATTTCAGAAGTCATTGAAGAGATCAGCAAAGATAAAATTACCTTTATCATTGCCCACCGATTAAGTACAATTAAACATGCCAATAAAATTGCTGTGTTTAAAGACGGCCATATTGTTTGTATGGGAAGTGAAAAAGAGTTAAGAAGCAATTGTGAAGAGTATCAACGCCTGCACAATCTTGGAAATATTTAATGCTTGAAATATTAAGTTACAATATTAAGATTGTTTCAAAAAGATTTAGATAAAATGCTGAAATTTTAAAAAAGGTACCCCATTTGTGTAATTATGATTCACTGAAAAAAATACTGTTTATGTTTGAACCCGAAACCGCTCACTCTTTGGGAGAAGTAGCGTTAAAGCTTTTGCCGTATATTAGCCCTTTAAACAACTATATGATTAAAAAGAATTTTATTGTCGATTATAAATTGCAACAAGATATTTTAGGAATAACCTTTCAAAATCCTGTTGGTTTGGGAGCGGGGTTTGATAAAAATGCCACAATGGTCAACGCCATGATGGCATTGGGATTTGGATTTACCGAAATTGGAACCATGACACCAAAACCGCAAGAAGGCAATGCAAAACCTCGATTATTTCGACATAAAGAAGAAAAATCGCTCCAAAATGCCATGGGTTTTAACAACGAAGGAAGTGCGGTTGTCGCAAAAAATCTCTCAAGTGTTTATCCCAATACCATTCCAATAGGTGCAAATATTGGTAAAAATAAAAACACGTCACAAGAAGATGCGTTAAACGACTATAAAATCTTAATTGAAAAATTTAAAGACATCAGCGATTATTTGGTGATTAATATTTCAAGCCCCAATACACCAAATTTACGGGATTTGCAAAATGAGAAGTTTATTACAGAACTTTTTACTATGGCAAGAAGTTTAACCGCAAAACCTATTTTTCTTAAAATTGCTCCGGATATGGAAGCCAATGTTGCTATAGATTTATGTAAAACAGCTGTAAACAGTGGTGCGAGTGGAATCATTGCCACCAATACAACGATTGATTATTCTCTCGTCAAAGAGCCAAAAGAGATTGGGGGAATTTCAGGAGCGGTGCTTGCCCCTAAATCGTATGAACTTTTTAAGGCAATAGCCCAAGAACTGTTTGGAAAAACCATTTTAATTAGCGTGGGTGGAATCAATAATGCACAAGAAGCGTATAAGCGGTTAAAAGCGGGAGCTTCTTTGGTGCAATGTTATTCTGGTTTGATTTTTGAAGGTCCTTCAATGGTTCGTAAAATTAACACAGGAATATTAGAACTGATGGAAAAAGATGGCTTTAAAACCATTCACGACGTCATTGGTTCAGATTTAAAATAAAGAGGAAATGAAAAATACAATGATTAAAACAATACAAACATTTTTCATTTTTCATTTTTCATTATTAATAATTTTTTCAGGAGATTTAATGAGCAACAGCTTGCCAAAATACAGTACAAAAACATTAGAAAACGGGTTACAAATTATTGCCATTCCTATGAAAAATGGCACCAACGTTGTCACTACGGATATTTTTTATAAAGTAGGAAGCCGAAATGAAATTATGGGAAAATCAGGGATTGCCCATATGCTTGAACACTTAAATTTTAAATCAACCAAAAATTTACAAGCCGGTGAGTTTGATGAAATTGTCAAAGGGTTTGGAGGAGTAAATAATGCTTCCACTTCATTTGATTATACGCACTATTACATTAAATCCAGCAGTCAAAACATGGATAAATCTTTGGAACTTTTTGCCGAGTTAATGCAAAATTTAACCCTAAAAGATGAAGAATTCCAACCCGAACGTGATGTTGTTGCAGAAGAGAGACGTTGGCGTACAGATAACAATCCCATGGGATATTTGCAATTTAGATTGTTTAATAATGCCTTTATGTATCATCCGTATCATTGGACACCGATTGGTTTTTCAAGCGACATTCAAAACTGGAGTATCGAAGATATTAAAGATTTTCACAGCACATACTATCAACCGTCCAATGCCATTGTCATTGTAGCAGGAGACATTGAAGAAGAAGCCGTTTTCAGCAGCACGGAAAAATATTTTAAAGAGATTCAAAACAGCAAAACCATTCCAAAAAGCATTCACACCGTTGAACCCAAACAAGATGGAGAAAAACGAGTTACCATTTACAAAGATTCACAAGTTCAAATGTTAGCCATGGCGTATCATATTCCTAATTTTGAACACGAAGACCAAACGGCACTTTCTGCACTGAGTGAACTCTTTAGCAGTGGAAAAAGCTCATTGTTGCACAAAGTTCTAGTCGATGAAAAACAGATGGTCAACTCGGTGTATGCATATAATATGGATTTAAAAGACCCCGGTGTTTTTATGTTCATGGCAGTATGTAATCCTGATGTTAAAGCCAAAGAAGTTGAAAAAGAGATTTTAAAACTCATCGAAGAGGTCAAAGCAGGCAAAGTTAAAAAAAGTGAACTCGAAAAAATCAAAATCAACACCAAAGCCGATTTTATTTTCTCATTGGAAAGTTCAAGTGACGTGGCATCGTTGTATGGAAGTTACTTTGTACGAGACAATATTCAACCATTGTTTGAGTATGAACAAAATATTGAGAAACTGCATGTCAATGATTTAGTGGAAGTTGCCAAAAAATATTTGGTGAAAGAAAATTCCACTACGGTTATTTTGAAAAAGGAAAAGTAGGCATGGAAGAATTGACCATCACAAAAATGGAGTTTGGAGAAAAACCTGAATTTTCTCTTCCAAAACCTATTTTTTTGGAAGAGTTAAAAGAAGAAGGGTTAGTTAAACTCTTTAATGATTTTTATGATTTGCTCACAGAAAGCGATATTGCTAACTTTTTCCCACAAGAACCCGAAGAATTAGCTAAAGTTAAAGCACACAATGTCAAGTTTTTTATAGAAGCGTGTGGTGGACCTAAACATTACAGTAACACCGTGGGACATTTTGATATGGTAAAAGCACATGAACCCTTTTCAATTACACCCAAAGCACGAACCGAATGGTTAGGTTGCATGCAACAAATTTTAGAAAAAACCTCTATTTCTGATGAAGCAAAACAAAGTTTTTGGAACTATTTAGAAGTTTTTTCTAAACATACCGTCAATGTGAATACAGGGATTGATTTACCTGAAAATATAGTAAAAGTTTAAAAAGGATATACATGAATAATATAGTAGGTGCAATGACAGCATTAATCACTCCGTTTAAAAATGGTAAAGTGGATACTGCTTGTTATGAGAGTTTAATTAAAAGACAAATTGCACAAGGAATTGATGCCGTTGTTCCTGTTGGAACCACAGGAGAAAGTGCCACACTCAGTCATGCTGAACACAAAGAGTGTATTGAAATAGCCGTAGCTGTTTGTAAAGGAACGCATGTAAAAGTTATAGCAGGAGCTGGTTCAAATGCGACACATGAAGCGTGTGATATTGCCAAACATGCGCAAGCCGTTGGAGCACATGGTTTACTCTCCGTTGCACCTTATTATAATAAACCGACTCAAGAAGGTTTATATCAACACTATAAAGCCATTGCAAGTTCAGTAGAAATTCCATTTATGTTATACAATGTACCAGGAAGAACGGGTGTGGATATTGAAGCACAAACAGCGATTCGATTGTTTGATGACATTCCCAATATTTATGCCATTAAAGAAGCCACAGGTAGTTTAGAAAGAGCCATACAATTGCTTTCACAACGACCCAACTTTTGTGTCATTTCAGGCGATGACGCCATTGATTTTCCCATGCTTTGTAGTGGAGCATCAGGAATTATTTCAGTCACAGCCAATTTACTGCCCAATTTAAAAAGTCAATTGGTACACAGTGTTTTTGAAGGTGATTTTAAAACAGCAAAAGAGATCAGCAATCAACTTTATCCTATTAATACGGCACTTTTTTGTGAAAGTAACCCTATTCCCATTAAAGCAGCCATGTATTTAGCCGGATTGCTTGAGACGTTGGAGTACCGATTGCCATTAACAGCACCAAGCAGCGCAACGATGAAAAAATTAGAAGATATATTAAAAAATTACGAGGTAAAAAAATAATGCAAGGTCAAACATTAGTCATTTCAGGAGCTACTAAAGGAATTGGAAGAGCAACGGCGTACAGATTTGCTAAAGAGGGTGTAAATATTGCATTTACCTACAACTCAAATGAACAAATTGCTCTTGAAATGGTAGAAGATTTAGAAAAAAATTACAACGTTAAAGCCAGATGTTACGCGTTTAATATTTTAGAACCCGAAAACTATAAAGAGCTGTTTGAAAAAATCGACGAAGATTTTGACAGAGTAGATTATTTTGTTTCCAATGCCATGATTTACGGTCGTGCCGTTGTTGGTGGGTATGGACGATTTATGAAACTTAAGCCAAAAGGCTTAAACAACATCTACACAGCTACGGTTAATGCTTTTGTATGTGGAGCTCAACAAGCTGCTAAACGTATGGAAAAACAAGGTGGTGGTGCCATTGTGAGTTTAAGCAGTACAGGGAATTTAGTTTATATTGAAAACTATGCAGGGCATGGTACCAATAAAGCTGCGGTTGAAGCCATGGTGCGATATGCCGCAACTGAATTGGGAGAAATGGGTATTCGAGTCAATGCCGTTTCAGGTGGTCCTATTGAAACAGATGCGTTGCGAGCATTTACGAATTATGAAGAAGTTAAGCAAAAAACAGCCGAACTTTCACCTTTAAATCGAATGGGACAACCAGAAGATTTAGCCAATGCGTGTTATTGGTTATGCACCAAAGAAGCTTCTTGGATAACAGGACATACGCTTATTGTTGATGGTGGAACAACCTTTAGATAATGAAAAAAGCACTTAATACGCCCAATATTTTAGCTCTTTTTAGAATTGCCTTAGCACCGCTTATGTTGTGGTTTTTAGTTGATAGAGCCAATCCACTTTTTGCTGCTTGGCATCCCAGTTGGTTGGATTATTTTGCAGGATTACTTTTTGTCATTGCTTCGGTGACTGACTTTTTTGATGGATATATTGCGCGAACTTGGAATCAAATGACCAAATTGGGTTCTATTTTAGATCCACTTGCGGATAAAATGCTCATGCTTGCAGGATTTTTGGGATTAGTACTCATCGACAGAGCCAATGTTTGGGCAGTATTTTTGATTTTATCACGGGAATTTTTTATTACGGGACTTCGTGTCATGGCAGTGGCTGAAGGAAAAGACGTCGCTGCTTCCATGGCAGGAAAAATCAAAACCGTGGTACAAATGATTGCCATTGGATTTTTAATTATGAATTGGCCTTTTGCAACACTGCTCCTTTGGGTTGCCGTTGCATTGACATTGTATTCAGGATATGAATATACAAAAGAATATTTTAAAGGTTAACATTTGGGTTTAATTACTTTTTTACTCGTACTGTCTGTTTTAGTTTTCATTCATGAATTGGGACACTTTTTAGCGGCTCGTTTTTTTGGAGTTACGGTACACACTTTTTCCATTGGTTTTGGAAAACGACTCATTTCCAAAGAATACAAAGGAACAACGTGGCAATTTTCACTTATTCCTTTGGGTGGTTATGTCAAAATGAAAGGGCAAGATGACAGCAACCCTGCGTTAGTTGAAAGTGGCGATGATTCGTATAACACCAAAAAACCATGGCAACGTATTATTATTCTTTTTGCCGGTCCTTTTGCTAACTTTGCTTTGGCTGCTGTTTTATACTTTTGTATTGCTCTTTTAGGAAGTAATTCACTCTCACCTACCATTGGTAAAATAGTGGAAAACTCCCCTGCTTTTATAGCAGGATTACAAGTCAATGATGAAATTATCCGAATTAATGATAAAGAGATTAAAACGTGGGATGATGTAGGAAATACCATTCGTAACTCACAAAGTGCTTTACAATTTTATGTCAAACGAGATAATTTAGTGCGTACTTTTATCATTAGTCCACAACTGGCTGATTCTGAAAATATGTTCAATGAAAAAATCAAAAAAAGAATGATAGGCATTGCACCCGCTCCTAAAATTGTGACCATTTATCACAATCCCATTGAAGCGATTGGATATGCCTATTCCACAACCATTGAGTCCTCTAAAATGATTTTTCAAGGGGTTCAAAAACTCATTCAAGGCATTATTCCAAGCAGTGAAGTCGGTGGTGTAATTACCATTGGAAAAGTGATTTCAGATGCTTCGCAAACCAGTATTGTGGCACTTTTAACGATTACCGCACTGATTTCAGTCAATTTAGGTGTTTTAAATTTGCTGCCAATTCCTGCTCTTGATGGTGGACATATTATGTTTAATCTGTATGAAATGATTACACGACACAAACCAAGTGACCGTGTTTTTATGATATTAACGATTGCCGGTTGGGTCATATTGGGTTCACTTATGCTGTTGGGAATTTTCAACGATATTACTCGATTAATGCAAGGATAAGGCATGAATAAAGAACAAGCCATTACTAATTTAGACTCTGTCATTGCCCGTGTAGAAAAAGCCCGATTGGGATTGAGTCATCATCATATTGTTAAAATCATAGGTATCAGTAAATACTCAACTTCTGCGGATGTTAAAACTCTTTATGAAGCCGGACAAAGAGCTTTTGGTGAAAATAAGGTACAAGATTTAAAACAAAAAAGCCAAGAACTCGAAGAGTTACCTTTGGAGTGGCATTTTGTCGGACGCCTGCAAAGCAATAAAATCAATAATTTAATTGACGTAAATCCTACTTTGATTCAAAGTTTAGACTCTTTGGAGTTGGCACTTGAACTTCAAAAAAAACTTTTGGCAAAAAATAAAACTCTGTCGTGTTTGTTGCAAATTAATTCAGCGTATGAAGAGAGCAAAACAGGTGTTATGCCAGAAGTTGCCATCCAAACATACAAAACCATTCAATCAAGCTGTCCCAATATCAAACTTAAAGGTGTTATGAGCATTGGAGCCCATGTTGAAGATGCAACCGTTATCAAAAAAAGTTTTGAAACGACCAAAGCCATCTTTGATGAACTGCAACCTTTTGGAGCACTTTATTGCTCAATGGGAATGAGTGGAGATTTTGAGCTTGCCATTGCTTGTGGCTCCAATATGATTCGTGTAGGTTCTATTTTATTTAAATAAAGGATTTAAAGTGAAAAATGGTCTGCTTTTACTTTTTATAACACTGTTTTTCACGGCATGTGCGCCTAAAATTAGCATCAAATCTCTGCACTCTTCTCAACTGCATAATCCCAACATCAGACAGCTTGCCGTTTTAAATTTTAAAAATGACACCATTGGACAATCTTCAAGTGTGGAATCGTTGTTATCCAATTTAATCATCGAAAATAAGCCCTATTTTACACTTGTTCAACGTGAAAACTTAAATTTGATTTTAAACGAAAAAAAATTAAACGATTCGGCTTTAGTGGAAATTGATGATTTAAGTAATTTACGAGGATTAACCGAAGTAAAAACCTTTTTATTGGGGGACGTTATTCACTCAACAATGTACCAAAAAGTCTATTATAGAACAGAAAAAAACTATCAGCAATGTTTAGAATACAACAAAAACAAACAATGCATTCGTTTCCCCATTGTCTATACACGATGTCAAACCAACGATTACAGCGTTCAAACGCAAATAAAACTGGTGGAGATTATAACCTCTGATATTCTGTTTTCACAAACCTACACAGAAAGTGATTCCATTACCTATTGCAGTATGAACAGCAACTATTTTCCTTCAAAACAAGAGCACAATGCCTATTTAGCACAGCTTATTGCCCAACGCATTTTAAAAGATATTGCCCCACATTATGTTACGTTTAAAGTGGCATTATTGGAAGATTTGGATATTTATACGACAAAAGAGGTGGTTCAACAGTTTGAAAATGCACTTGAACTTTTGAAACAAGGGCGATTTGATAAAGCGCAAGGATTGCTCGAAGATCTTAACAATAAAATGCACGCGGAAAGTTATGTCATTTTATACAATTTGGCGCTGTGTTACGAAGCGTTAAATCAAATTGAACATGCCCACTTGTTGTATCAAAAAGCCGAAGATATTTCATTAAAAAAAGAGATTGTTGAAGAGATTTCTGAAGCAATTGTCAGAACCGCCAAAAATATTGAAGAGTACAAGAAAGCAAATAAACTTTTAAATTATTAGATTGTCGTATAAAGATAACCTTTATATAAACTTAAAATAATGATTTTTTTGTAAGAAAAAAAATGCTAAAATCCCATACAGTATTTTCTATACTGGTTTAATAAAGGTTTATATATTATGAAAAATATTCAAGACATTGAGAATTGGTTAAATAGTTATTCAATCAACAACTTTACAGTGTCAAATGATTTTCAAGTTAGCGTTTATGGAAGCGTTAATTTAAAAGGCAAATTAAAAACTAAAAGATTACCCATTGAATTTAAACTGGTCGATGGTTATTTTGATATCAGTGATAATGGGTTAGTTACTCTCGAAGGCTGCCCAGGACAAGTCACAAAAGATTTTAACTGCTCTCACAATAAACTCGAAACACTTTTTGGAGCACCTACAAAAGTAGGTGATTTTGATTGTTCGTTTAATAAACTCAAAGATTTATCCTATGGTCCCAAAGAAGTATTAGGATATTTTAATTGTTCTAACAATGAATTGGTCTCTATAAAAGGAAGCCCTCGAACGGTCAAAGGTTATTTTAAATGTTCCAATAATCAAATTGCCTCATTACGAGGTGGACCTAAATACATAGAGGGATATTTTGATACCTCGTGCAACAGCTTAGAAACGCTTTATGGCGGACCCATTACCGTTGGGCAAGACTATTTTTGTTATTGGAATAAACTCAAAGATTTAAACTCTTTGGCCGATGAAATTGGTTGGGATTTAGTGACTGATTTTAGACTCAATCACCTTCAAAGTAGTTTTGATGAAGAAAAACGAACATGGCGATACAAAGGGCAAGATGTTATTGCTCACGTTTATAAACCCGTAGTTGCCCTAACCAACAAACAAGATATTTCAAAATGGCTGGATAAATACAATGTCAAGAATTATCGAATCTTAGATGATATGTCTGTCAATGTTGATGGTCATGTCCGTTTGGCTGACCGACTCGCCAATCTTTCAAAACTTCCATTGAGTTTTAATGAAGTTGAAGGCGATTTCGATATCAGTGACAATGAGTTAATTTCGCTTGAAGGGTCACCCAGAAAAGTAGGTGGAAACTTTTTAGCGTTTAAAAATGAGATCTCTTCACTCAGAGGTGGTCCCAAAGAAGTTGGAAAAAGTTTTATTGTTTTACGTAACAATATCACCACGTTAGAGTATTCTCCGTCCATTGTAAAAGAAGATTTTATTTGTTCCCATAACCCACTCACCAGTCTTGAGGGAATGATTTCAGTACAAGGTTCTGTTTTTGCAGGCGTATCTATCTCTTCGGTGAAAGCACAAGAGTTTGTCTATAATGGGGTTAAAACTTTTAAGTACCCAGGTATTGCCGTTATGGAGTATTTGGATAAAGAGTATATTGCCTTAACACAAGAAGAACTTAATTTTGAGAAAACCAAAAAAAACTTGCAAAATGTTATTAGCAAAATGATAACCAACGGAAGTTTAAGTAAAGAGATGATTAATGAAACTCTCATTAAGAATTTAGCCAAATACAAACTTTTCACCTTAAAAGACAAAGTGCTTTTAATCAAAAATCCGCCTGAACCTAAAGATGATAATAAAGAATTAAGTGAAACAGAGATTCGTAAATTGGTCTTTGATACCGAAATTTAAACCGTGAGTGGAAAACAGTAAGTGATGAGTAGAAATTACTACTCACTTCTTACCTCTTACTTCTTCTTACTTCTTCTTACTTCTCACTTTTTAAGCAATTCTTAAATTGCGTAAGCTCTTCTTCAATACTTGGCACTCTCATAAAATGTTCACCGATTAAAAAAGCATCTGCCCCAATTGAACTTAACCGTTTAATGGTTTGTACATCACTGACACCACTTTCAGCCACAATAATTTTGCCGTTGGGAATCATGGGAATGAGTTTATCACATAAGCTCATATCCATTTCAAAACTTTGTAAATTTCTGTGGTTAATACCAATAATATTGGCACCACATTTCATGGCTTTGGTTAAATCTTCCACATCGTGAATTTCAACTAAGACTTCTAATCCAACGTGCAACGCATA
>Ga0265294_10006845_pt1 | contig 13623 bp, 6 predicted proteins | sample MunlanPumphouse3_FD_192504 | JGI IMG/M metagenome (GOLD analysis project Ga0265294, IMG submission 192504) | Groundwater microbial communities from a municipal landfill in Southern Ontario, Canada - Pumphouse #3 | ecosystem: Environmental > Aquatic > Deep subsurface > Groundwater | place... | reverse complement strand
TTTATGTGTGGTTTTTGGTATGTTTTTTATGTAGGTGCCCATCATCCATATCAATTGAATATGCTATGACGTTGCATTTCTTTTGATTTTTCGTGAAGATTCATCCCCGATTCATCACAAATGTGAAAGGATCAAGCTTCACCCATACAGTTATACTGATTTGATAGTAACAAGTTAAATTTTATAAATTATGTTTTTCCCCATGAAAAAAAAATCATTTTCATTTTTTTTATTCACGGTTGCCCTTGTGTCGATTGTCTTGATTTCGGCATGCGATAACTTTGAGGAGCCGGAGTTGCCAAAGATCAATGACCTCTCATTTTCGTTGGTGAACAATGAGGATATCCCTTTGTCCAATGTGTGGGTCAAGGTCTATTTTGCCGATATGAAACCCGGCTTTGTCGTTGATTCCACCCTTACTTCCGTAGCAGGATCCGGCAGTTTCAAAAGTCTTCGCCCCGGCAGCTATCTGTTGAAAGCTTTTGACGATTCAAACGCTGAGCTGGGTGCAACCGAGGTGGTTGTTCAGGAAGATGACACCCAGAATGTGCTTGCATGGAAACTAGACGTTTTTGTGGAAAACTACAATTTCCTGGTGAAACTGATGGACAACAGGCAGCACCCGATCTCTGGCAGGAAGGTCTCCTTTTTTACAACCGATCTCAATCCTGTGCTGATAGCCGAGGGATCTACCAATAGCCAGGGGGAGCTTACCTTCTCCAAGACGGTGGTAGGTTCATACAGGATTGTGGTTTATGATGAGACGAATGAAGCGATCTTCGCTGAGGAGGTGGTTGCGGTGAACGCTGCTGCACCCAAGTCGAAGACATTTGTCATTCAGAAAATTTTCCACAACGGCGATATGGTGATCACAGGTTACTTCCCCGATCCGAAGGGGTCTGATAGTCCCAAGACAGGAGCAGTTTCAGGAGCAGGCTTCGAGCACCCGGGTCAATATGAATATGTGCAATTGATGGCCCTCAGGGATATCGATTTCACCAAGGAGCCCTATAGCGTAGTGGTCACCAACTCAAGCATACCTGCTCACTGGGGTATGGGGCTTGATGATCCCACCACCAAAAGGGTCTACCAGATGAATTTTGAGACCGGATCCGTGAAGAAGGGAGAGTTCTTCTACATTGGAGGTAGTGCCGGTATGATTGCAAGCTATTGGCAAGATTATGGCAGTCCGTTGTTTGATGAAGACAAATACTGGAAGGTGGATTATGCCGCAGAGCCGGGAGGAAACGGCAATGGAGCTGCCAAGGATGGCAGTGGACTGATGGGTAATGGTTCAGGTGCTATCGGCTTACTGGCCAACTCGAAGGGTTATCCCGATGGTGTTGCCGTATTCAAAGGTACCCATGTGGATGCCAATTCTACTCCTATCGACGTGATTTTCTATGGTACCACAATGAACTTCGATCTGGAGGTGGTGAAGTTGCGAATCACCGATACGGATCGTTACAGTACGGTTAATCCGGAAACAGATGAGGATCAGTCCCTTTTCGGACAGGGCACCAACATCTATCTGTTCCCGGTTCCCAAACAGGATGACGGTGTCTTCATCAAGCTTGGAGGCCAGGTAACCCCCACCGAATGGCTGGTACCCAGAAGTGGAACACCCTTGTTGTTCAATCTCAGCGCCCATCCTGCTGCTTCAGTATCAGATATTGAAAATGCAAATGATTGTACAATCTTTGTCGATAAATAATAGGAGCATGTTCTAAGTAAAATGATCGATACCAATAAACAAGTGATATGAATATGATTGATAAAATATTGAAACAGAGTTTGCTGTTTTGTTTGGGTGTAACCATTTTTTTCCTGTTCGGTTCAAGACAGGAAGCCTACTCGAATAGTTATCAGGGCGCCACAGCCGAACTTTCCCAGCAGCAGAAGAGTGTGACAGGGACCATACTGGATTCCGACGGTTTACCTCTGATCGGTGCGACCGTTCAGGTGGAAGGTACCACAGTAGGGACAACCACCGATTTGGATGGACAATATGAGTTGATGGTGCCGTCGGGATCTGTCAGATTGGTATTCTCTTATATCGGGTATGAATCACAAACCATCGATTTGGCAGGTCGTGCAGTGCTCAATGTCACACTGAAGGAGTCGGCATCCGAATTGGATGAACTGGTGGTAATTGGTTATGGTACGGCCAAGAGGAGAGACCTGATTGGGGCGGTCGACCACATCACGTCTGAAAGTCTCGAGAAAAGAACCAACCCGAGCGTCACCCGTAGTTTGCAGGGACAAATTCCCAACCTGAACATCACCATGAGGGATGGTAAGCCCAGTCGCGAAACTTCCTACAACGTTCGTGGAGAGACATCGATCGGTGCAGGGGGAAGTGCGCTGATACTGATCGATGGTGTGGAGGGTGATCCCAGCACCCTCAACCCGCAGGATGTGGAGAGCATCTCGGTGTTGAAAGATGCCTCTTCTGCGGCTGTCTATGGAGCCAGAGGCACCTTCGGTGTTGTGCTGATCACAACCAAAAGGGCGCAGAAGGGGAGTGTGAAGGTAAATTACAATGGGAATTACTCTTTTTACACCCGTACGGTTGAGCCCTCAGTGGTTACCAACGGTTTTGAGTGGACAACTTCCTTCATGAACGCCTATGACGGCTACAATGATTACCTGGGTACCTATCCGGTTACCATCAACAATATTTTTCCTTTTACGCTGGAGTGGTATGATGAACTGAAAAGGCGGAATGAAAACCCGGAATTGCCGAAGATTCGGGTAAACAACAACGGCCGTTACGAGTATTTCGGCAATACAGATTGGCATGCACTGCTCTACAAGGATTGGACACACGGAACAGAGCATAATCTCAGTCTGACAGGCGGAAGTGACGTGGCAAGTTATTATCTGTCGGGGAGGTATTTTACCCAGGATGGAATATACAGATTTGGTTCAGACGATTTGAAGAAATATAACCTGAGAGGTAAGGGGCGGATTGAGATCAATGAAAAATTGTCCGTTGAAAACAATTTCTCGATCGATAATACCGGATACCACTATCCGTTGATTTCCTACACCGACGATTTGGTGCAGAGAAATATGGAGCATCAGGGCTTCCCCGTGGCGATGATGTTTAATCCCGACGGATCCTATACCCACTCTTCCCTCTACAATGGCGTGGGCGATTTTCACCAGGAGAACTCCTATCAGGATGACAACACCCTGAACATGCGGAACACGGTGGGGTTCACCTATACCCCCCTGGCGAAAAAACTGATATTCAAAGGAGACTTTACCTACAGCTACAGGGATTACCAGCGGACAAGGGTGAACAGATACCATGAATACAGTGAAGGACCCGGATTGACCGGAATAAGGGGGCAGTCGCTGAGAAGAATGTGGAACCAGGAGACCAACTACTATGCGACCAACCTCACTGCCAACTTTATGCCGGATCTGGGTGAAGATCACTCCCTCAATCTGTTGGTAGGGGGGAACTATGAAGCATCGATCAGGAGAAATTTGTATAACAGGAGAGACAATTATCTCTATCCAGAGAAACCCAACTTCATCCTGATGGATGGTGAGAATTATGTCATGGAAGAGAGGAGCAACGATTGGGCATTCCTGGGGCTGTTTGCCAGAGCCAATTATTCCTATCTGGGGAGATACCTGTTGGAGGTCAGCAGCCGGTACGATGGTTCTTCCAAGTTTCCCCTGAATGAACAATGGGGTATTTTCCCCTCTGCATCCGTCGGATGGCGTCTGTCTGATGAGCCTTTTATGCAGCCGGCCAGTCACTGGCTGGATAACCTCAAATTGAGATTTTCGGTAGGTACATTGGGAAATGGCAACGTCTCACCCTATTCCTACCTGGAGCTGATGACCGTGCAAAAAACATCGCTTCTGCTGGATGGAGGGTTCCAAACCATGACCAGTCTTCCGTCGCTGATCCCCGACAACCTTACCTGGGAAAAGGCTACAACCTATAATGCCGGATTGGATGTGGATATGTTTAAATCCCGTTTCAATATTGGTGTGGACATCTATCGCCGGAACACAACGGATATGTATGTGAATGGTCCCGATTTGCCCCAGGTACTCGGAGCAAGTGCTCCCAAAGGGAATTATGCAGACCTGAAGACGGACGGATGGGAGTTGACAATCGGTTGGAAGGATCAGCTTTCCATTGCCGACAAGCCCTTCTCCTATAATGTAAAGATGATGGTATGGGATAACCAGAGCTGGATCACCAAATACCTGGGCAATGAGAACAACCTGCTCAGCTCCTACTATGAAGGCCAGCGCATAGGTGATATCTGGGGATATACCATTGAAGGTCTCTTTAAGGATACAGAAGAGATTGCCAATCATGCTGATCAGTCGAGACTCGCAGTCTCCAGAGCCAGAATCCTGTTGCCGGGTGATTTGAAATTCAAGGATCTGAATGATGACGGGGAGATTTGGCACGGTGAAAATACACTGGATGATCATGGAGACCTGAGTATCATCGGTAACAGCCAGCAGCGGTATCATTTTGGTGTCAACCTGGGTGGCAACTACAGCGGTTTTGGGTTGAGTGCCTTTTTTCAGGGCGTGGGCAAACGGGATTGGTATCCTGAAATTGAGTCGGGATATTTCTGGGGACATTACAACCGGCCCTACGGTTATTACCCCACCGACCAGGTCGGCAATATGTGGATCGAGGGTGTAAATGAAGATCCCAACGCTTACTGGCCCAGGCTGAGAACCTATCTCTCCAACGGTAGAAGTAAGCCAATGGGCGTCAAGAACGATCGTTTCCTGCAAAATGCTGCTTATGTACGGTTGAAGTCTTTGACCCTCGATTATTCGCTGCCGCAAGAGCTTCTGACGAAGGTGAAAATGTCAGCAGTAAGGTTTTATTGTACAGGTGAGAACCTTTGGACCTGGACTGGTCTAACCAAGCATACAACCAATTTTGACCCGGAGGTAATTGAATCGGGTGACCCCGATCAGGCTACCAATGACAACCAGGAACATGGCTACAGCTACCCGATGTTGAAAAATATTACTTTTGGTGTGAACATTACATTCTAAATAAACCAGGTATGCAACAAGCTGGATTGTCATTCACATTCGGAAAGATGATCAAAGCGAGTTCCCCATAATACCTTTTGAAAAAAGCATTAATCATATGAAAAGAATTTTACAATATTTTTTGTTGATGGCCCTGATCCTGCTCTATGCATGTGAAGGCTTACTGGAAAAGGAACCCATTCATCAACTGAGTGCCTCTGAGTTTTTCTCCTCCGAGAGCGACCTGGAAATATATTCCTACTCTTTTTATGAGAATGGACTCCCATCGGTCGATAACATTGCCAAAGGAGATGGTACTTCTGATCTTGCTGCGGTCACAATCCCATCCACATTCCTTACCGGTGTCTGGAGCTCCACCGACCAGGGAGGATGGGGTGTCGGCAGTTGGAGTGCTCTGCGCAACATCAACTACTTCCTGGAGAAAGCGGAGAAGACACCTGTCCCTGAAGCCGTACTCAATCATTACATTGGTTTGGCACGCTATTGGAGAGCGGTCTTTTATCTTGAAAAAGTACAGACTTTCGGGGCTGTGCCATGGTATGAAACGGCCTTGCATCCGGGTGATCCCGATCTCTACAAAGGCAGGGACAGTCGTGAATTTGTCATGCAGAAGGTGCTCGAAGATATCACCTTTGCTGCAACCCATATCCGTGAAAACAAGGACACCTATAGCACACTGGTAAACCGGTACACCGCACTGGCAATGAAATCGAGAATCTGTCTGTATGAAGGTACCTATCGCAAATACCACACAGAACTGGGACTGACAGATGCTGCTACCTGGTTGCGTGAAGCCGCCGATGCGGCCAGGGAGGTGATGGATAACGGTGGTTACTCCCTCTATAATACCGGTAAACCGGAAAGCGATTACAGGACACTTTTTACGTCGGAGGAGCTATCCAAACTGCCGGCTATATCGAAAGAGGTGATTCTGGCCAGGGGCATGAATACCGATTCCCGCATCTGGCATAGTCTTACCTGGAACTTTAACTCTGCGACCAATGGCAGCCGATGGTCGTTGCTAAAGCCTTTTGTGAATACCTATCTGATGCGCGACGGCAGCAGGTTTACCGACAAGGATGATTATGACCAGATTGAGTTCCTGCATGAGATGCGAAGCAGGGACTACCGCCTGAGTCAGACCGTACGAACCGAAGGGTATAAACGTTCTACCGGGGCGGCTGCTCCTCCCGATTTTGCGGTGACCCTCACCGGCTATCACATCATGAAGTGGAGCCTCGACGACCCCAAGCATGATGGGCAGGGATTCAGCACCAATAGCATCCCCATTATCCGGTATGCAGAGGTATTGTTGAACTATGCAGAGGCAAAGGCCGAATTGGGCGAATTTGGTTCCACGGAGTGGAACCTGACAATCAAACCGCTGCGCGATAGAGCCGGAGTGGCATCGACTGAGCCACAGGATGCTGATAGTTACTTGCAGGAAGCGTTCTTTCCCGGTGTCACTGATAAGTATCTGCTGGAAATCAGAAGAGAACGGGGTATTGAATTATGCTTCGAGGGATTGCGCTATGAGGACCTGATGCGCTGGAAAAGAGGCGAATTGCTCTCATCCGCAAAAATGCCTTTCAAGGGGATTTATATTCCAGCCAAGGGGGTGAATTACGATTTGAACGGAGACCAGCAGGCTGATGTCTGTGTGGTAGATCAGCTGCCTTCACCCACCACACCCGGAGTGAAATATGTGATACTCGGCTCAAACATGACCCTGACTGAAGGCGACAAAGGGCATCTCGTCTGGGGATGGGGAGTCACGAGAAAGTGGGAGGAGAAGATGTATCTGCGTCCGATCCCGGAAACAGCGATCACATTGAATCAGAATCTGCTTCCACAAAATGAAGGCTGGGATTAACCAGCCGCTCTGAGAGTATATGAGAGTAAAGAAATGGGGGAAGTCAGGCCCTTCCCCATTTCTTTGCTTTTCGTGCAAATGCTTCTCTTCGATCAAGATGTTTACGCTTTAAACTACTGAGTGATGATTTCAATGAATTCAGCCATGAAAAGTAAGACTTCTGTTTTTATCATGCTCAATGCATGCTTTGCCGCTTTTGCGCAGAACCAGAAACCCAATGTGATTCTGATCTACGCCGATGATCTGGGGTACGGCGAGATCGGTGTCAACGGGCAAGAGAAGATTTTGACCCCACACATTGATCAGCTGGCCAAAGAAGGCGTCAATTTCACCCAGTTCTACACCAGCTCTCCTGTTTCTGCGGCAGCTCGATGTGGCTTGCTTACCGGCAAGCACGCCGGTCATGCGCACATCCGTGGGAACTACGAGATGGGAGACTTCCCCGACCACCTGGAGGGTGGTCAGATGCCTCTCCCAGAGGGTGCGTTCACGCTGGGTGATCTCTTCAAGCAGGGCGGCTACAGCACCGCAGCAATTGGCAAATGGGGGCTTGGTATCGTTAACAGCAGCGGAAACCCCAACAGGCACGGGTTTGATCTTTTTTTCGGCTACACGGATCAGAAGCAGGCGCACAATTACTACCCCTCTCATCTATGGAGAAACAGCGAGAAGCATACCCTCAATGATGGGATCTACTTCTCTCCGCACCAGCAACTGGATGAGGCTCCTGCCAGCGATTCCTTCTACGATCGGTTCAAGGGCAGGGATTATGCTCCCGACTTGATGACTGAAGAGGCTCTTTCGTTCCTCAATGACAACAGAGAGAAACCCTTTTTTCTCTATTTGCCTTACACCATTCCTCATGTCTCATTGCAGGCTCCTGATTCATTGATTCAGATCTATGTGGATCTCCTGGGAGATGAAGAACCATACCTGGGTGAGAAAAAATACCTCCCTGCTCGTTACCCCAATGCTACTTATGCCGCAATGGTCACAGCTCTCGACAATTATGTGGGGATGATTCGACGCAGGCTCGATGAATTGAACCTCACGGAGAATACATTGATTATTTTCACCAGCGATAACGGTCCCACGAATAACATGGGGGGAGCCAACATTCAATACTTTGATAGTACGGCCGGCCTACGCGGCTACAAGCGGCAACTATACGAGGGTGGAATTCGAATGCCATTTATTGCTTGCTGGCCCGGCACGATCAAAGAGGGAAGAGAGTCAGATGTGATGGGTATTCAGTATGACCTGATGGCTACCTTTGCCGATCTGCTGGGTATTTCACCCCCTTCAACCGATGGTATTTCTCTTCTCCCTGCTATTTTGGAGGGTGAAGAGGTGAGGCCTCCGCGGGAATATCTCTATTTTGAGTTTCCTGAGAATGGCGGACAGATTGCCATCAGGTACAATAAGTGGAAAGGGGTGAGATATGGCGTGAAAAAGGATCGTAATGTGGCATGGGAGCTCTATGACCTGGAGGCAGATGAACGGGAAGAGCACGATATCGCGATATCTCATCCAGCACTGATTCAGCGATTCAATGAGATTGTACGAAAGGAACACTGGCAGCCAACCCTGCTGGAATGGGAGTTTATTGATCCTAAAATTGAGTAATGAGAATAATACATAATTGAAATGATTGAAAATAAGACAACTACTGTTGAACCGCTCTCTATGCGGTATCTTTTCAGGCGTGGATCGTTGATCGTAGTGCATGCACTGATGTTTTTTGCCATCTTCCTGGCTGTATCCTGTGGTTCTGATGGCGTGGAGGATGATATTCCAGGGGATGATGACAATCATAAGCCGCCGGTAGAAGATATCACCCCTGGAGCCGGAATCGATCTGTATGGCTTGGTAGTGGATGATCTTGGAAAACCGGTCCCGGATGTCGTGGTGAGCGATGGTTTTACCTGTACCGTTACGGACGGTAAAGGTGTCTACCAGATGAAAAGAGATGCTGCTGCCAGGTTTGTTTTCTACTCCACACCGGCAGAGTTTGAAATAGCCACCAGCAGCAGTACGGTGAAGACAGCCAGTTTTTATGCCCCACTGACCAGCATCAAGCGGTATGACTTTAAACTGAAGCGTCTCCCCGCGGTTGAAACCCAGTTTAACCTGATTTGCATTGGTGATCCCCAGGTGACGAATGTGCAGGAGTTCAACCGCTTCAGGGATGAGACGATCAGTGACATCAAGAAACAGCTCCAAACAACCAACAGGCCCACGTATGCCCTCGCATTGGGAGATATAGTGGGCGACAAACCGATGCTGTTTGACCAGATGAAAGTTGTTCTTGGTTCAGCTGGCATCCCCTTGTTCACCACGATCGGCAATCATGACAAAGTGGCCCCCTCAGGGAGTAGTGAACCACGCAAGGCGGATGACTTCACCAGGGTGTTCGGACCATTGAATTATTCCTTCAATCGGGGCAATGTGCATTTTGTCTGTCTGGACAATGTGGTTTACTCCAATGCTTCTTCTTATGGAGGTGGCTTTACGGATAGTCAGATTGAGTGGCTGAAGGCTGATTTGCGTCATGTTCCAAAAAGTAAAATGGTGATTGTCTATTATCACATACCGATCAGAAACTCCTCGGGGATCACCAACAGGACAAAGATGCTGGAAGCGCTGTCTGGTTTTGCGGAAGTTCACCTGATGGCTGGACATACTCACTATACCGAAAATTTTTCCATTACCTCTCCGGTAAAAGCATATGAGCACATACATGGTGCTGCCTGTGGCTCCTGGTGGCGCTCAACACTCAATGGGGACGGCACTCCGAATGGGTATGCGGTTTATGAGATCAATGGCGCCAAATTCAGCAACTGGTATTATAAACCGGTTAAGCTACCGCATGATTTTCAGATACGGCTCCACCGTGGTGATGTGACTTTCGGGGGACAGTATGGACAATACACGTTTGGTCAGGGGGCAAATACGATCGTTGCAAATGTCTGGAATGCAGACAGCGAATGGAAAGTTGAAGCGTATGAAGATGGGGTGAATGTCGGGAGTCTCACGAAATTATCCACATCACTCAAGGATGCATGGACACTCGGTTATCATATCGGTGTGTTGAACAGGAACCCCGATAATTACAGCCCCGCAAGCAAACATCTCTATCTGCATACACGTAAAAACCCGGGAGCAAGCCTGGAGATTCGTGCAACAGACCGTTTTGGAACTGTCTACAAGCAGAGCGAAATTGTATCGGGATACGAAACAGCTGCCTCTTATCAATAGCCTGATGAGATGAAGATGCTCCTTTCTTACTTGCAACCTTTCAATCCTCACGCAAATGGACAGAAGAAAATTCCTGAAGACAGGATCCGCCACATTGGCTAATTTTGCGATAATTCCACTGATTAAAGGAGGTTCGCCGCTTCCTGCTTCTTTTCACCGGAATGCGCTATATGGAAATTCCGAGACCTTGTCGGCATTGTACCATGGTTTCATCTCTCCGCCTGATGAAGCAAGATCTTCCTGCTACTGGTGGTGGTTCAACGGACTGATCAATAAAAAAGGCATCACCCGTGATCTGGAAGAATTTCGTGCAAAGGGAATGGGGAGTGTCTTTCTGGTCAACTCTGCCGGAGGACTGGGGGGAGTTCAGATGCCTCAGGGGGTGAGATTTCTTTCTCCCGAGTGGAGGGAGCTATACCGATATGCGCTTCAGGAAGCAAGCCGGCTCAACCTGAAAGTAGGGGTTAATCTTTGCTCAGGTTGGTGTATGGGTGGACCCTGGATCAAACCGGAGAACGCTGGAAGATGGTATCTCCAGTCAAGTTTGGAGGTTAAAGGGCCAATGACCTTTTCCGGAGAATTACCTTTACCCGGGAACAGGGTTGGCTACGACCATGTGTTCAATCCCCCCGGGTTTAAAGATTACATTGATTTGCCGCTGGAAGAGCTTGATTACCGGGATACTTCGATTGTCGCTTTTCCCGTTGAACCGGGAGAGAGTCCGATGATGGGTGAGGAGTTGCTTGCACAGTTGCCTGCCAAGGCCAACAGGAAGGATGCCAGCAACTTTATCAAAGCCAAGGAGCTGATGGAGTCTACGCTGGTCGACTGGAATGCAAAGGAGGCAGCCAATCCGGTTCCTCTCTCCAAGGTGATTGATCTGACCGGTAGGGTTTCGGGAGGGCATCTGGAGTGGGATGTGCCTGCCGGCAACTGGATCATTGTCAGAACAGGTCACCGAATGACCGGATCGCGGTTGATGATAGCCAATCCGGAAGCGGATGGATTATCCGTTGGATGGCTTGAGAGCAGCGGACTTGAGTTGCAGTTTGACCATTTGGGGAAAGTGTTGATAGAGGAAGCTGGCCACCTGGCGGGGAAAACAATGACCTACTTTGCCGATGACAGCTTTGAAGATGGTTTCCCAAACTGGACTGATCACATCGTCCACTTTTTCCAGAAATACCGGGGATATGATCCGACACCCTATTTGCCGGTTCTCTCCGGGTATGTGATCGGTAGCCTCGACATATCTGACCGATTCCTGCATGATTACCGGAAAACGGTTGCGGATTGCATGGCAGATAATCATTACAAACGTTTCGCAGAGCTATGTCATGAGAATGGCCTCCAGGTTCAGAATGAATCGGCCGGACCCAGCAGGTCGGGAACGATGTGCATGGACGGACTCAAGAACCTGGGGAGAAGCGATTACCCTACCGGCGAGTTTTGGCTGGGTATCCGGCACGACGAAGAGGGTGGCCTTGATGAGCAACTGGGTTATGGGACAACCCGTCTCGAGGGTGGACAGAACAAGGTCACCAAGATGGTTGCATCTGCTACCCATATCTATGGAAAAAAATATGCATCTGCCGAAGCATTCACCACATACCGTCATTGGCTTGACTCACCTGAGACACTGAAGCCGGCGACAGACAGGGCTTTTTGTGAAGGAATCAATCGCATGCTCATCCACACCTCCACAGCCACCCGGCCGGAAGATGGCAAACCGGGATACGAATATGGAGCCGGGACCCATTTCAATCCCAATGTCACCTGGTGGGATTTCTCATCCGGTTTTCTCTCCTATATCGGTCGCTGTCAGCATCTGTTGCAATCAGGGATGTTTGTAGCGGATCTGCTTTACTATAACGGAGACTGGGCACCCAACATTGTGGAACCGAAACATGTGGATCCTTCATTGGGTGAAGGATATGACTATGACGTTTGCAATGAAGAGGTACTGCTGACCCGTCTCTCGGTGAAGGATAAGAAGCTGATGCTTCCTGACGGGATGAGCTATCATGTGCTGGTGCTACCCGATACTGACAGGATGCCCGTCGCGGTGGCCCGGAAAATCAGGGAGCTGGTTGAAAGGGGTGCGACCGTTGTTGGTCCCCCGCCCTCCAGGGATCCCGGTTTGATGAATTTCCCCCACAGTGACCGGGAGGTACAATCCATAGCTGCTGAAGTGTGGGGTAAGTGTGACGGCAGGGTTGCTACCTCTCACCGATACGGGAGAGGACGTGTTTTTCAGGGTGTTTCGCTTCGTCAGGTTCTTATGGATGACAATGTAGTGCCTGATTTTCTGTATAAAGGAGATGAGGATAGTCATATTGACTTTATCCACCGCACCTTGCAGGACGGTACAGAGCTCTACTTTGTAGCCAATCGCAACAGACGTCATGAGGTGACGGAATGTACCTTCAGGGTTGCAGGCAGGCACCCTGAAATATGGGATCCGATAACCGGCGAGGTACGGCCTCTTCATCACTGGAACGAATCAGAGGGAAGGATATGCTTCTCCATTGAGTTCTTTCCCCACCAATCATTCTTTGTCCTCTTCCCCGCCTCGGGTAGCAGGCAGAAAAAAACATCTGCCGGAAAGATCGATTTTCCGGTGCCTGTTGCTTTGCAGCAAATATCGGGTGGATGGAAGGTGAAGTTTGACCCGCAGTGGGGAGGTCCCGCTGAAATTGAGTTGGGGGAATTGCTTGATTGGAGCAAATCTCCGGATGAGGGAATCAGGTATTATTCCGGGAAAGCGGTATATCAGAAAACAATCCATTTCAATCACCCGGTTGATCCCGGTAGCCGCTTATGGCTTGATCTGGGGGTTGTGAAAAACATAGCTGCTGTGAAACTGAACGGAAAAGATCTGGGGGTCGTATGGACTGCCCCCTGGAGAGTGGATATCACCGATGCTGTCAGGAGAGGCGATAACAGCCTGGAGATTGAAGTAATCAACTTATGGCCTAACCGCCTGATCGGTGATGCGTCCCTTGCCCCGGAGAAGCGGCTTACCCGAACCAATATCGTGTTCAAGGGCGATACGCCGCTGCTACCCTCAGGATTGCTCGGACCGGTTGTTATCTGTCAGTCTGTTCAGAATGAGTAGCATGGAATAAGATTACGACATTCAGAAATTGGTATACAATTGATTTCGATATGATGCAGAAACGAATTTTTTTCTTCCATTTATGGTTGCTTTGCAGCCTCTTCATTGTCAGTGCGCAGGGTTCTTCCCCCTATCCAGGGAAACCCGATTCCTCCAACTGCTTTCCCCAACCCCGCATAGCTTGTGGTCCCTGGATACAGGCAGCGAGTGAAACAGCATTCAGGGTTGTGTGGGAAACCAATGTCCCCTGTATATCGTGGGTAGAAGTGGCTCCCGATGATGGGTCACATTTTTATGGTACAGAGCGTCCTAAACATTA
>Ga0265294_10006844_pt1 | contig 13623 bp, 15 predicted proteins | sample MunlanPumphouse3_FD_192504 | JGI IMG/M metagenome (GOLD analysis project Ga0265294, IMG submission 192504) | Groundwater microbial communities from a municipal landfill in Southern Ontario, Canada - Pumphouse #3 | ecosystem: Environmental > Aquatic > Deep subsurface > Groundwater | place... | reverse complement strand
CAGCGCACAGGTGAGAGATTACTGAGTGCAGAGGTCACAAGATGTATTGTTCCACAAGAAAAGGCAGATGTCACAATCTATTCTAAGCCTATTGACAATAAAAGTGACGCTGCGTATAATAATAAAGAGGTATTAGAGTATGAACGAACAGATGAGTTTAGAAGACTTCAAGAAGCAAGTAGAGGAATGTCTAAATCAGATGTTTCCGCTTATCAAAGAGGAGAACGACAGGTTGATGAAACTCTACGAGGACGACTTGCCAGAGCTTTTGAGTTGGAATTGCACTCCGCGAGGAGCAGCAGGCATTATAGCGTCAGGACTCTATTAAACCCAAAGACCAACAAGCAAGTTAGCCTACTACAGAACGTCAACGGCGAGTTGTTTCATGATATATTTGAGACGGCTCGTTTATATTTGAATAATGGCGAGCTTGTTGATATACACGATAATTATGGTACCGCAACGTGCTACTTATCACACGCAACAAGCATAAGGCAGATGTCACAATCTATTCTAAGCCTACTGACAATAAGAGTGATTCTGCGTATAACAATCAAGAGGTAAATAGTTTTTAATTTTTATTATTACTCTATTGTAAATACACGAGTCTGGATAATACTCTATTATAAACTGATAAAATAAAGCTTCTATGCATAAGCTTTCTTTTTCATTTTGCTCTTCGCAAAATTAAACCAAGGGCATGTGGATGTTGTTCATTTGAAGGAATTGTAAAACACCGTATTTAGAATCCCTTGTATTCTCAAAATGATAGCTTAACGATTTAAGCACAATTTACGATTTGAAATCAAAATCAGAAGCATTGTCGCGTTATGGTGTGCATATGATTCAAAACAGAGTTGCTAAAGAAACCAAATCATCTCCAAATATCAATTTCGTCATCTTTATCACTTGAATCAACAATAAAACTCTAATGTATAATTAGAAACACCTAATTTTTCTATCAAAAAAGACCAAAAACGCTATTGTATTGGTCTTGTGTCAAACGATGTGTTAGCACTAACTAAATGATACAATCCGTACCCCTAGCTGATTTCCGTACCTTTGAGGCCAGTTCCGTACCCCTATAAATTTATGATTGTTTTTAGAGACACCTAAAATTTGAAGGCCTTATGTTTTGATTTTTTTGGGTTATTATATTATTCCTCAATTTTTGTAATAAGGTATTGTCTATTTGTATATTAGCTTTTTGATTAATAAGTAATTTCTCTTTATATTGGTACTTCATATATTTTATTAAATGAATTATGAATTTGTAAAATATCATCATAAATTTTTTGAATGGTCTTTTCACATTTTATAAAATCATAATCTTCTTTCTCTTTATCTTTTTCTATAGTTTGATAATATTGTAATATAATTTTAAATTCTTCTTTACTGCAATCTCTAGATATATCATATAAATTAATGTTAGCTTTCATGATTTCAGATCTTGAAATTTTTACAGTTTTTCCATTTTTAATTTTATTTAATTTGGATATTGTTGATATAAGTCGTATGCACATATAGTTTTCTCCTTATCATCTTTATAATTATTTTACAATTGTATAATAAAGCACTTTATGACAATTATCTTTTAATTTGAATCCATTAGCTATTTTAATTGCTTCACTTAGACCATTTGTAAAATAACCATTAACAAATAAGTTTACTTTATATAAATTAAACTCTTTATCTATTATGTAAGTTTCATATATATCAATCATTTGTTTTTTACTATTACTTGTTGACTCTTTTCTAATAAGATGTCCAAATAAATTAATTTTACCAAACTTAACCATTACTACTTCTCCATTAATTCCTTCCATTTCAGAAATGATACTTTCAGAGTTTCTTGCATTTAATACATTCCCTGTTATAGAACCCATTGGGTCTTCTTTATCAAAACCACATCCAAAATATTTTGATTCTTTAGTGTTAATATTATCAAGTTTGTTTAAAATATAACGAATAAAATCACAATAAGGCATATTTATCGTAACAGCATCTGTTTTTAATCCTAACATAAAATAATATGATGCTTTTATAAATTGTTTTTTATAAGAATATACTGTACCTAATAAAATATATGGTATAGCCATTTCTGCAAGCCAATTTAAATATGCATCGTTTAATATATTGTGATTTCCTTTTGGCATATATGAACTAGATACGTTTAGTAAGACAAGCGACATTCTTTCTGCGAAATTTAAATCCTTTTTGCAGTTATAACATCCGAAAATAAAAGATATAATAACTAATCGTATATCATGTAATGTTTTACCATCGCTATTAAAACTATCAAATAAATACTTATCATCACAATCAATTATGTTATGGACTTTTTTATTATAATTAGGTAATACTTTATTTAAAATACAATTAAACTCATTTTCAGGTTTTGGCATCATACCTTCGTCACCAAATCCTGGAAACATTAATTGCATTTCTGCAAAAGTTTTTTCATTTATCTCTTGACCAAACATATTTATTAATGGTTTTTCATCATTTTGTGTTTTAATATCATCTAGTTCTTCATCTAATTCTAGTTCTTCTTCTAATTCCAAATCTTCATCTGATTCATCATCTTCTTCACCACACCACACTGATTCATTTACTGTAAAAATTGATTTAATAGTCTCTATTATTTCTTTCATATTAAATTCATTTCTTTTTTTATATGATAAATTAGCAGATGTTTTAAATGTATCTTGAACATAATCGCATAAGTCGTCTGGTTTACTTATCAAACAACAAAAACATTTAGCAATCATCAAATCTATTTCATCAAAAGAATAATAATCCTTATTTTTTGGTGCAACTTTTGGAATAAAATCTATAATACTTTCACATATTCCATAATAATATTTAGGGTCTAAATTTTTATCATTCATATCAAGTGATATATTATCAATAAGATCTTGTATTTTATCTTCTTTTAGTTTAAGGGGCTTGTCTTCATCTTCTGCTATTGCTTCAATTATTAATTTAACATCTCCAGATTCCATTTTATCTCCATAGTCTATATAATCACCCATTGTAAAAATGAAATCAATAAAGCCTTTTCCTTTTTCTTTATTCCAATTCATCCTATCTATGATTTCATCTAATTCAGTAATTCCTTCATTAAAAATATCTACCAGTTGTTGTAATTCTTCTTCTGTAATTTTAAATGAATCTTCTATGAATATTTCGTCTTCATCTATCTTTGTCTCGCCTTTTATACTCTTTGTATCATCCGTTTTATTTTGTGTATTATTATTCTCTAAAAAAGGCCAATCATTTCTATTAGAATTAGGCTTCTCATTATCTGAAAACAATTGTATACAAATTCCAATAATAATATCTAGTACAAGTAATACTAATCCAATTACCCAAATATCCTTTCTATCAGCAAATGCTCCTATAATAATTATACCAATAAAAAGCATAGGTAATGCATATGTAATTTTTAATGCAGTTTTCATTTAATATCTCCGCCTTCTCTTTTATTTTTTCTTAAATTACTATCAAGTTTTGTTATAATGCTTAGCTTTTTGTTTTCATCAATGTTTGAATTAAGAACGAGTTCTTTAATCGTTTGTTTCTCTAAAGAACTAAACATATTATCATTCATGTAAAACCCTTTTCCTTTTCTATTTTCTATTTTATAGCCTGCTTCTTTAAGAGTTTTTATATACCTTCCTACTGTTTTTCTATCACAATATAGTTCTTTTTTAAAAACTTTATTACTTCCATTAATAATTACATTAGCAATAGCTTCTTGTGTTAATGGGTTATTAACATCTGTATTTTGTAAAATTTTTAAAACTAATAATAATAGAATTTTTTTATCTCTCTTCTTTTCCACTAATATCTTACCCTCCTCCATATATATTATAGCATATTAAGTGGGCTATTTTTAGACCATTGAATAAAATATATAAATTATTTTTGTTTTTTTCGATTATTAATTATTTTGCAAATCCAAACAAATAATGGCATAACCCCTCCCATAATTATTTCAACTGGAAGTGTTAGTTCCCAAGATAAATAAATAATAATTAAGACTAAAAAATAGCAACAAAAATATTGATTATCTTTTTCCAATTATCGTTAATATATAATCACTCTCCTTAATTATATTTTTTATTATCATCTTATCTACTAAATACATTTATTATCTCTTTAGCTTATTTGTTAATTGTAAAGCTATAAACATGTAAATGAGTTCAAACCCCACCTATTGTAAAAGGTTCAAATCTCGTTTAACGCAATAATTCTAAAACCTTATTTTTCTTATCACTATATTGTTTTAGTGATTATGAAATAATTATTTTATTTAAAATTTGTTAAAATGATCCCAAAAATGATAAAAAAGCCTTCAATATCAGAAGACTTTTTGACTTACTTATATGGTACAACTGATAGGTATCAAACCCACGTATGAAAATTAAAATATATTATTAATTCATTTATACTATTAAATATTTTCAAGATAGTCGAAAATGAATTCTATCTTCTTTATAGTATATACTCACAATTACTATTCATCTTTTTTTATTCTTTTATAACTATAATAACCATCTTGTTCTTCTTTGGCTTCTTCTGTTAATTCTTCTTTTTTTATAATAACTTAATACTACTAAGAAAAACAAAACCTATATTAATATACAAACCATTATTAGTTCCCTAGTTAAACTCCTTCTTTAAATAGTCAATTTTATTTTAACAATTTTATATAGTATTGTCTACTTATATATAGAATCTCAAAATTATTCTTCAGTAAAGAGAGGTTTCTAATTAGAAAAGTCTTCCAAACTGCTTTCCACCGTTCCTATAGGCATAATAGTGACGGGCTGCATTGCTTTTTGGTGTATGTGCTAAAGTTTCGATTCCTGCTTCCCTAACATCGATGAGCAATTGAGCAAATTTAGAATCATCTGTTACATAATCATCTAAATTAATACCTAGATCTTTTTCTAGTGCAGATGCTTTGGTTACTCTTGATTTAATGGCTGCATTTGTGTAATGAGTTTCTTTACCATTTAGCATATATGTTGCACTAGACAAATAATTTTCAAAACCTGTTTTATCCATATTTTGTTCCTCCTTTCATTAAAAATTTTAATAATCTTTCATTTAAATCATTTTAATATATTTTGTCTAGTTATATGGCGAAGACTTTAAATATACTTAGCTTATGTTTGCCTAATAAGTTCATAAATATTTTAATATAAAACCTAACCGCAAAACTTTCTTTTACAAATTTTTTTGCGGTTACTCACTATTTGTTTTTTTAAAATTGACCCAATCTTTTCTTCTATTTTGACCATTAAGCTTTTTAATAGCTTTAGCTTCTATTTGCCTAATACGTTCACGAGTTACACCTAACTCTTTTCCAACCTCTTGTAATGTATAAGGCTTTTTATCATCAGAACCAATTCGTAACTTTAACACTTTTTCTTCTCTTTCTGTTAATGTCTTTAATATTTCATCTGTTTCTTCTTTACATTTTTCACTAATTGTATAGTCTAATGGATTAACTACTTTTTCATCACAAACAAAATCTCCATATGTTGAAGTATCATCTTGATTAATTAAATTATCTAGTGAAGTTGTTTCTTGAGCAACTGATTCAATTTCATGTAATGCTTCTAAAGAAATTCCCATTTTATCAGCAATTTCTAAAGAAGTAGGTTCACGCAGTAATTTTTGTGTTAATCTATGTTTAATCCTTAATAATTTGTTAATTTTTTCTATCATATGAACAGGAATTCTAATTGTTCTAGCTTGATCAGCAATAGCCCTTGTAATTGCTTGACGAATCCACCAAGTAGCATAAGTTGAAAACTTAAAGCCTTTTTCTGGATTAAATTTATTAACAGCTTTCATCAATCCCATATTACCTTCTTGAATTAAATCTTCTAAATCCATTCCACTACTTAAATATCTTTTAGCAATCGATACAACTAATCTTAAATTAGATTCAATAATTATGCTTCTTGCATCTTCACCTTCAATAATATATTTATTAAGTTTTTCTCTTTCTTCTTCATTAATCTTTATAATTCCTTTATTAGCATTATTCAAGCTTTCTTTAGCAAGCAATCCTTGCTTAACAAGCAAGGATAACTCAAGTTCTCTCATAGCATCTAATAGTGGTATTTGTTTAATATCTTTAAAGTAATCACTAACACTATCTTCTTTTTTAGATTCACTTATTTTTATATTTTCTTTATTCAATAAATATCCTCCTATTTTTTATTATTTTTTTTATAATCCTCTTCAATTTTAGATTTCCATAATTCATCAAATAAATCCTCTTCCCTTATTTTTGATACTGTATTACTCATAATATTATAATTCATTCTAACTCCAGCTGAATTATTATTATATCTTACTGCACGTTCTGCTCTAATTCCAATATCTTGAGCAACACCAACAGCATCAATATTAGCACCTAAAAATAGAAATTCCCAACTGTAAATCTCAGTTTGGTGCTTAATCATTTCTTTTATTCTTTTATAAGTATATTCACAACTTGAATTTTCCATACCATCTGTTGTAATAACAAACATTACCTTTGAAGGACGTTTTTCTTCTTTAGTTTCTTCAAGTCTTTCACCAATATAAACAATTGATCTACCAATTGCATCAAGTAAAGCTGTTGACCCCTGCGCATAATACTCATTTTTTGTTAATGGTTTAACACTTCTAATATCAACTCTATTATGAACTACATCAAAACTATCATTAAAAAGAACTGTTGATAAAGTAACCTCACCCTCTACTTTTTTTTGTTCCTGAATAAAACTATTGTATCCATCAATAGTATCCCTTTCTAAACCAGCCATAGAACCACTTCTATCAATAATAAACACTAACTCCATAAGATTTTCTTTCATTTCTTTTACCTCCTAATCTTTATGTACCTAGATTATATATTATTTTACAAAAAGATAGGTCGCTTCGTATGCGACAAATAAATTAAACTCCTAAAAGTATTTGATCAAACGCAAACAAAACTTCATTAATCTCATGAATATTATATTTTTTTTGTTCTATACAATATCTAATTATTAAATCAAACTTTATTGCTCTAGAAAGCGTAAATCCCGCTTTACCAATAAAGTCGATTGTTTCATCAAAATTTAAACATAATGCAATAGCAAAAGCTATCGCAGTAATTTTTGATGGTTTATAATCTTTATTACTCCTTATCTTGGAAAATAATTTACGATCAATATTAGCTTTCTTATAAACCTCTACATCAGTCATCCCTTTTTCATCTATTAACCTTAGTAAAGTTTCAGAAAATGTGTCATCTACTTCATTTATTACCTCACTTAAAGTTCTGTTTTTTTGCTTAAATTCAAAAATGTTATAACTATAACATATTCGACCTTGATCTATTGCATATTCATCAACATAGTTTTCGCCAATAAACTTTTCAATGTCAAAATACAAATCTTCTGATAACTTAAATGTTTTACTATCGTATATTACAAGGCTTATATCCATATCAGTTTTTTCTAAAAAATTTTCAAATGAATTCATCGCAACTCTTATTGCTTTATCTTTAGGATAACCAAATACTCCACTTGAAATAAGTGGAAAAGCAATTGTTTCTACATCATTCTTTTTAGCAAGCATTAGTGAATTAAAATAACAACTAGTTAAAAGTTTTTCCTCATTATTATCTCCACCTTGCCAAAAGGGGCCTACTGTATGAATTACATACTTAGCTTTTAAATCATATCCTTTAGTAATTTTAGCTTCGCCTACCCTACATCCGCCAAGCAATTTACATTCTTCTAAAAGTTTTGGTCCAGCAGCAGAGTGGATTGCTCCATCAACACCGCCCCCTCCCAACAAATCGCTATTAGCTGAATTTACAATAGCATCTACTTCTAATTTAGTTATATCGCCTTTAATAATCTTTATCGCCATTTATTTTCCTCACTTTTCTTATTTAAATTAAGTGTTTCTTGAGTAACTTGGTTAAGCGTTAATTTTTTAATTAAACGTTCTTTACTTACATCTTCTAATTTTGAATTTTCAACCAACCTAATTAAACATTTACATTCATTTATATTTAATTTATAGTTTTCTAAATAAACTCCTTTTCCTTTAACGGTTATTATCTTATATCCAGCAGCTTTTAGGGTTTCTAAATGTCTACCTATTGTTTTTCTATCACACCAAATATCAACACCAAATTCCTTGCCAATATCAATTATTATATTTATAATATCTTGGTATTGTAAAGGTTTATCTTTATTACTTGATTGTTCTAGTATTTTTAACACTAGAAGCAATACAATTTTTTTATTTCCTTGTTTTTTCTCATTTTCCATTTTTGTCACCCATATTAATTATACCACAAACAATGGGCTAAATTTAGCCCAAAATTAAAATATTTATATTTTATTAATATACCTTAAGATAAAATTCTTTTTTTATAAGTTATTTTAATATCTCATGAAAAAGAAAAACGTTGATTCTCTTCAAACTCTAATGACTAATGCTAATAGCTTAGGCATAAAAATAATTGCTTGTGCTAGTGAGCAAAGATATTATGGGAATCAAAAAAGAAGAATTACTTGATGGAATTGAAATAGCAGGAGTTGCAACTTACCTAAGTGAAACAACTGAAGCTAATCATAATTTATTTATTTAATAAAAACTATACAAACAGTTTATGATTTTTTCATAGACTGTTTTATTTATTAAAACATGTTAACAAAAATATGTTTCAAAAATAAGACACGGTATTGACATTACAATTTATACGTGTTATAATTAGTGTGTCAATAATGTAAATCAGCATTGAGACAAAGGAGATATTATGGATTATAGCATTTATCCAAAGAACCAAAAGCAATATACAGGTTCGGAAGAAAAAATTGGTATAACAATAAATTCTATTGATTATATCGTAAAATTCCAAAAGAATTCAGAAAACGGCTTACTAAACAATCACATATCAGAACACCTTGGTTCTAGCATATTTAACATTCTAGGTGAAGCCGCCCAAGAAACTCACCTAGGAATATACAACCAACGAAATGTTGTTGTTTGTATGGATTTCAATCAGCCTAATAATATTTTCGTTCCTTTCAACGGGGTTGGCGAATCATCTCTAGAACAAGATAAAGAATTATACAAATATTCATATTCTGATATTATATTAATGTTAAAGGAAAACATTAAAATAACTTCGCTTGAACAAACAATCGAAAAATTTTGGAATATGTACATCATCGATGCTTTAATCGGAAATTTTGATAGACATGGCGCTAACTGGGGTTTTATGAAAAGCAATAACCGTTATAATTTTGCCCTGATTTTTGATAATGGGAGTTCTTTATTCCCAAGAAGGAATACTGATGATCTAATGCAAGAGGTTTTAGATAATGAAGAAATAATTAAAAATATGACCTACACTTATCCAACTTCACAAATAAGGTTGAACGATTCAAAAAGTTCTTATTTTGAAGTTATTAATAGTTTAGAATTTGATGAATGCAATAAAGCTTTAGAACGAGTTTATTTGAAAATAGATTTAGAAACTATTAATAATTTTATAGATGCTCAAGAAGTACTTTCAAAACTTCAAAAAGAATTTTATAAATATATAATTTTTTATAGATTCGAAAAAATCATAAAAGCATCATATATAAAACTAAAGGAAAGAAAAACATGAGTGAAAAAACTTTAATAACTAACCAAAAAACTATTTATAAAAATTCAGGGTACGTCACTTATAAACTAAATAACGAAATTTATTTCAAAATCGCTGAATTATCCTATGAACTTTTCGAAACCGAAGAATTTCAGTATACATTCACTCCCTACTATGATGTCCTTGATGCTTTTAACGATTTAGAAATTCCTGGATTAAATCTATCTTTAAGAAAAAAAGAATATCATAGAGTAAATATCAAACCAACATTTATAACAGAAAGAGTAATTCCTGAAAATAGATTCTATCTTCAAGAAGATCAAAGCCTTTCAAAATATACATACTACAATCCTTTTGAAATTCTTCTAGATTCACCTATGCGCTATAGTGGGGATAATCTATTTTTAAAAAGTGATAACTTTTTTAAAATAGATAAAGACTTAAATAAATTAGATATATATAAAACAACAACTCAAATGTTAAAAATATTAGGAGCAAGAGTAGATTTAACAATTAACAATCTAACAATAGATCAAACAAACAGAACTATTTTAATAAAGAATTACTTGTATCTATATGAAAAGGTAAAAAAATACTATTCAGAAAAAAGTTTAAAAGGTAGAAAAAAAATAAAAACTTCAGACATACTTTTAATTGAACTCAGAAAACTACATAAAAATAAAATCATTTCTATAGATGATGCTATTAGAAGAAGTAATTTAAAATCTAAAAGTACTTTTTATAGAAGATTAAAAGAATTAGAAACCAAAAACAATAAAAACAGTTTATGAAAAAAATCATAAACTGTTTTTTTTACTCTACTTAAGTGCAGCAATTATATCATCATTAGAAATAACACCTCTTAATTTATTCTTAGTGTCTACTACTGCAACATAATAATCAGCATTATCAAAATGATGCCATACATCATTTAACACATCGTTTCTAAATACTTTGATTTCATTTTCTTTAATCAAACCTTCTATACTAGATGCTCTTGATTTTTTAATATCTTCTAATAAAACAAAACCTTTTAAATAATTGTCTTTATCAACAACATAACAAAAACTCATTTCTTTTGCTTCTAAAGCATCTTTTAAGTCAGTCCTTAACATATCATCTTTAGCAACATAATCAGGTTTTCTCATAATTGATCTAGCTTTTAAAATCTTTGATTTATCAACATCAGCTATAAAGTCCTTTACATAATCATTAGCTGGATTATCAAAAAATTCTTGTGGTGTACCAATTTGAACAACTTTACCATCTTTCATCAAAGCAATTCTATCACCTAATTTAAATGCTTCATTCATATCATGTGTAATAAACACAATAGTTTTATTAATATAATCTTCTAAACTAAGTAACTCATTTTGCATCTCCCTTCTAATCAAAGGGTCTAATGCTCCGTATGGTTCATCCATTAATAATATCTCTGGTTCACTAGTTAGGGCTCTAGCTAATCCCACACGTTGTTTCATTCCACCACTTAATTGACTTGGTTTCATCTCTTCCCAACCATCAAGCCCTACAACCTTAATATAGTCTAATGCCTTTTTTCTTCTTTCAACTTTATCAACATTTCTTACTTCTAAACCATATTCAACGTTTTTCAAAACATTTCTATGGCTTAACAAGCCAAAGCTTTGAAAAACCATTGAAATTTTATTTCTTCTAAATTCACGCAATTCTTTAGTACTTAATTTATTAATTACTAATCCATCAATTATAACATCTCCTAATGTTGGTTTATTTAATAAATCAAGACATCTAATTAAAGTAGACTTACCACTTCCTGATAATCCCACAATAACAAATAACTCAGAATCATAAATATCAAAAGAAACATCATTTAAAGCAACTGTAGCTTTAGTTTTTTCTCTTATTTCAATTGAACTTTTTCCTTCATTAACTAAAGCAATAGCTTCTTTTACTTCTTTTTTATCTCCAAAAATCATCGATAAGTTTCTAACACTAATTTTACTCTGCATTATTATCACCTGTCTTTATATTCTTATTAGCGAATCCTTGTAATAATCTATCTAGAATAATTGCTAGAAAAACAACAACAAGTCCTGCTTCAAAGCCCTTACCAATTTCAAGACGCCTAATCGCAGTCAAAACATTCTCACCAATTCCTCCGGCTCCAATCATAGATGATATAACAACCATTGACATCGCCATCATCGTCGTTTGGTTTAATCCTGTCATAATACTTGGCATTGCTTGAGGAAACTCAATTTTAAAAAGCAATTGCATTGGTGTAGAACCAAATGCAATGCCAGCTTCCTTAACCTCTTTATCAACACCTACTATTCCTAAATATGTAAGTCTAATCAAAGGAGGCACTGCATAGATTGTAGTTGCGAAAATCGCTGGGACTTTTCCCAGTCCAAAAATCATAATCGCCGGAATCAAATAAACAAAACTAGGCATTGTTTGCATTGCATCTAACAATGGCTTCATAATCTTTTCAACTTTTTTAGATTTAGACATAATAATTCCAGATGGAATTCCTATTAAAATAGAAATTATAACTGAAATAATTACAATGACTAATGTATAAATCATTTTATCCCACATTCCAAAAACACCAATTAAAAATAATATTACTCCTAATACAAGCCCTGTTTTTAAAGAATATAATTTCCATATACCAACAACCAAAGCTAGAATCATAACAAACCAAGGTATAAAACTCAAAACAGCTTCTGTTACATCAAATGAAAAAAATAAAACTTCATTAATAATATTAAAGAATCCTTTAAAGGTTGATAATATCCAATCAACTGCAGTATCTACATAACTAGCAATTGAAAACTCTAAAATATCTGGAAAACTAAACATAAATCACCATTCCTTTCATAAATATAGGAAGTTGTTTTAAGCAACTTCCCATTTAAAAACTAATTTAAAGTAGCTTTTACTTTATCATAAACATCACTTGGTACCCAAGTGCTCCATAAACTATCATACTCATCTAAAAACCAAATAGCAGTGTCTTCAGCAGTTGCTTCATTTTCTTGCATATATGCTAATGCGGCATTAGTTATGGCAGTTGATGTTTCATAATTAGATAAAAACTCTGTAATCTCAGGATATCTTGCATCAAATCCTGCAGTTGCTGCAACTGTTACTCTAACAGATGGAAATGCACCAATACCAGCATTATAATTTTCCTCAGAATATTCATCATCTTCTAATAAATACATATCATAAATTCCCATTATCCAAGTTGGTTCCCAGTTATATCCAATCCACGGTTCTTCATCTCTATAGGCTGCTGCTAAAGTAGTATTTAATGCAGCTGTAGAATCAATCGTTTTAAAATTAAAATATTGATCTAAACCATACTCTTCCATTTTAAGATTCAAAAATGCAGTTGCTGCCCAACTTTCAGGACCACCATAAATTACACCTTTGCTAGTATCTTCTGGATCTCTAAACATTTCAATATAACTATCAACATAATCAGGATCAATTAAATCCCTTACAGTTACTAGTTGAGGTAACTCATCTTTTAAATACTGAGGAATATAAATCCCTTGAGCATTATCATCAAAGTTAACAGCTAGCTCATCATAATATCCATCCGCAACATCATCATAATAAGTAACAATGTTATCAGCCCATACTTCTAAACTAAAATCCACATCACCATTTCTTAAAGCAGGAATCAACATAGCAGTATCTGCTGCTACAATCTCTACTTCTACATCATATCCTTTTTCAATGATATACTTAGCGACTTGATCGTGAATTATAACACTATCCCAATCACCTTCGCCCATAACAATTTTTTCAGTTTGTTTACAAGCACTCATACTAAATAGCGCACTAAATAATAATACTACTATTAGTAAATTAAAAATTTTTCTTGTCTTCATATATTTCACCCCTTACTTTTAACCCTAACATAAAAAGAGGGTGCTTGTCAAATAAAACACCCAAAAATAATC
>Ga0265294_10006843_pt1 | contig 13623 bp, 16 predicted proteins | sample MunlanPumphouse3_FD_192504 | JGI IMG/M metagenome (GOLD analysis project Ga0265294, IMG submission 192504) | Groundwater microbial communities from a municipal landfill in Southern Ontario, Canada - Pumphouse #3 | ecosystem: Environmental > Aquatic > Deep subsurface > Groundwater | place... | reverse complement strand
TTTAAAATATATATGAACACAAAAATAATTGGTGTAAAAATACCTAAAGAAAAAGCACAAGAACTAATTTCTTTAATTAAAAATGAAAATAATTTTAATTCTAATTATAAAATTACAAATGAAAAAGAACAAGTAATTATACCTATTAAAAAAATAACAAAGAATTTAGAAAAATATAAAATTGTAAATTTAAAAAACCCAACTAAACAAAAAGAACATGGACTTTCTTTTAAAGAATTTCTTAAAAAAGAAGGACTAAAAGAACAAGAATTAAAACAAATACCAAACTCCTATGATATAGTAGGAGATATTGTAATAATTAACATAGAAAACGAAGATATAATCAAAAAGTACTCTAAACAACTAGGAAAAGCACTACAAAAAGTAAACTCACACGTAAAAGTAGTACTTAATAAGGCAAAAGAACACCATGGAGAGTTTAGAACACAAGATCTAGACTGGATATATGGAGAGAACAGAAAAGAAACAATAATTACTGAAAATGGATGTAAATTAAAAACAAATGTTGAAGAAGTCTTTTATTCAACAAGACTTGCAACTGAAAGAAAAAGAATAGCTAAACTTGTTAAAAAAAATGAAACTATTGGAGTGTTTTTTGCAGGTGTGGGGCCCTTTGCAATTGAGATTGCAAAATTAGCTAATAATCCAAAAGAAGTAATTGCAATTGAACTTAATCCAATTGGTGTAAAATACTTAAAAGAAAATATTAAACTAAATAAATTAGAAGGAAAGATAGTCCCAATATTAGGAGATGTTAGGGAAGTTTCTAAAAAATATAAAGATTACTTTGACAGAATACCAATGCCTCTACCTAAATCAGCAGAAATGTTTTTAGATTCTGCAATTTATTCTTGTAAAGACAAAGGAATAATACATACTTATAATTTTGTTTCTAAAAACAACCCATATGAAAAAATTGAAAAAATATTAAAAATTAAAGAAAAAGAAAATAATGTAAAACTAAAAATTATAAATAAACAAGTGATTAGAAGTTTTTCACCAGCTGTTGTTCAAATTGTTATGGATATTATGGTTTATAAAACATAATTATTTATATTTATGAATTTTATTATATTCTTTATGATCAAAAATATTTAATAAAAAAGCAATAATTTCAATTTCTGAATCATTATTTGTAAGAGTATATTCCATTCTCCAAAAATTTGGTAAAGAAACTCTAAATAATCTTTTAATATCATATTTTTCAACATAATCTATTGGAATTTTATTTTTAGAAACAGGCTGACCATAATGAGGATTAATTTTAATTAAATCAATCTTATTATTAATTGCAGTAAATATACTCTTTTCAATTTTTGATGTTTTAGAAACTTCATTTAAATAATCATAAACTTCTTTTGCTTCTTTAGACAATATTATTCTTACAATCATAATTCAAAACCAGTATTTATGGCTTTTTTTAAATTATTATTAACATTATGAATCCAAGTTAATCCTTTAATACTAACATAAATTTTATTACTTTCTTCTAAATATTCTAAAATATGTTTTAAAGTATTATGATTTACTTGTTTTGGTAATTGTTTTTTTAATTGAGCAACAGTTATAATTGCACCATCCATTTTTTTTAAAGTATCTTCAACCATAATTACTGTATTTAAAGTTGGAGCATATTTTTTTATTTGTTTCAGCATAAGTATCACTTAGTAATAAATTGTTATTAACCAATGAAGATTAAGTATCAAAAAAAATATAAAGGTATGTTTTTAAAAATTAAAGAAAAAGAAAATAATGTAAAACTAAAAATTATAAATAAACAAGTGATTAGAAGTTTTTCACCAGCTGTTGTTCAAATTGTTATGGATATTATGGTTTGTAAAACATAAAAACAATTTACTTAATTGTGTAACATAAATGCTAGTATTAGGAATATACAGTCCAAAATATTTAAAAATGCGAATTACAATTTAGTATTTTGTAATTTTGTCTTAAATAGTTAATATTCTAAAAATAAAGTTTAAAAGCTAAAAAGAAAAAAATTATTTCTTTTTAGAGGGCTTCTTCTTACTTTTAGAATTCTTCCTTCCAAGTTCTTTTTTTCTCTTTTTTAATTCTTCAATTTGTTTATCAATTATTTTTTCTTCCAAACTAATATTTAGATTTTGGGAACTAATCTCTGTAGCTTTTATTTTTTTGGATTGCAATTCTTTTTTATTTTCTTTTTCTTTAATTAAATTTAGTTCATTTAGATATTTACTTCTCATCTCATTATAGGTAAAAGGGCTTATCTTTCCTTCCAACAATTGCTCATCAAGATAAGATATTTGTTTTAATAGACCTTGGGAAGTATGATTTTTTCTAAAACTATTAAATTCAATTGCAAAGCTTATAAGTATAATAAAAATTCCAATTACTAAAACATATAAGTACAGGTTATTACTTTCACTATTTTCCTTTGAATACACATACACAGAAGCGTCATTATAATTTTGGGAAGTATTACCTAAATTGTCTTCTACAATTACTTCTGAATTATTATTTAGATCTTCAATTATAATTTGAATATCTGCATCATCATAATAAGAAATTACCTTCTCCTCAACCTCATAAAGATAATATGCAATATTTACAATTGAATTTGCAGTTCTAATGTAGCTATCTGCTTCTATATCATTTCCTTTATCTTTATAATATTTATAACCTGTATAATAGTAAATAGAATGATCAAAATATAATTTAGACCAAACATTTTTCTCTGAATTTAGTCCAGAAGTACTTCTTAAATTTTTATTTAAAAAATCATATTTTTCCTCAAAAGAAGAAATATTAAACAAATCTTGAAAGCCCTCATTATCAGAAACTAAGACAGACATTGCAGTTGCAGAATCATACAAAGAAGTTACATACCACCCTCTCTTATAATTTATTTTTGCTGCATTTAGTCTTCTTAAAAAATCCTCATCAGTGCTTAGATCACTATTTAATAGAATTAATTCATTTTCAACAGAAATAATACTTTCTTGTGCTAAGTTCTTAAAATGATCTGATTCTACAAACTTCAAACTAGAATCTGTAATTCCAATATTTAAAAAATCATTTGCAATATCTACCCAACCAACTGCATAACTATAATCTGAAATTTTAAGCAAACTACTTCCTGGTTTAGAATAGTTTGTAGATTTTATTTTTTCTAATTTATCTTCTGCCCAAGTTAGTCTTTGTTTAGCTCCAATACACCATTCAAAATTATCTAAAGAACATAACTTCAGTCTATTTTTTGTAAGATTAATTTTATTCTCTAGGTTTTGCACTCTTAAATCAAAAATTGTTGAATTTAGACTAAGAACAGATGGGTTTGCAATAATTTCATTAACCGTAGTAATGTTTAAAAAAGTTAAAAATGCTGAATTTGCAGAAGAATATAAAAAATTATTTTCATTATAAGTAATTGAATTATCTAATCCTTCTCTAGCATAATCAAAAATACCTAACATACTTTGTAATATTCCTAAATCTTTAATTGAATTGCTATCCATTCCATATTTTATTTTATTAATTTCTGTATTTGCATCAACTATATATTTGTTTACTAGACTTTTCATAGGTTTAATTGCTGAAGAATATTTTATTTTTTCAGGAGTGAAAGTGTCTTTAATTATAGGTTTAGTTGCATTAATATCAATATCAGAAAATTGCATTCTTGAATATTTAACAACTTCTTTAATATCACTAACCTCTACAATCTTCATACCCCAATTCTGATAAGCATAGTCAACTAGATCAATATCTTTTATTTCACCATCTTCAGAAATAATTTGTTTTCTATTTCCTGCAGGTATTAAAAATATTTTTACCCCAACTTCAGCTGCTTTTTTTGCTTTAAAGTAAATACCTCCAACATCTCCAATTAATCCATCTACTGTGATTGACCCTGTCATTCCTATTTCTTGGCTAAGGTTAACATCTTCAAACATTGAGATCATTAAAAGTGCAATTGCTCCTCCTGCAGAAGGACCATCAATACTGTAGGCACTTGATTCAATATCAATTGTAAAATTGTATTTGTTTTTAATACTGTTTCCAACAACATCATAAGTTGTTTTTACTGCATTCTTCACAGACTCTTGGGTGGCACTACCAACTAAAGATTCATCAATTGAAGAAAATATTTTACCTGTTCCTTCAACAATGGAGACATTTAAAGTTGCAACCATTGCTTCATTATCACTAACTGCAAAAATTTTCATACTTTCATTTGGAATAAGAGCATAAGCTGAGGGAATAGTAATTATTGATATTAAAAATAAGAAAATTATAATTATATTTTTATAGTTCATACAAAGACACCTTTAATGTTTTTTTAATTAAAAACAAATTAATCTAATAATTTAAAATTGATATATATTTATGTAATAAAATGTATATAAATATATTTTATTTAAATTTTTTAAACAAAAGAGCAAATTTTTTAGTTGTATGTAAAATATTTTTTCGCCCTTTCTTTTCAACAGAAATTAAATCTAAATCTTTTAAGATTTGTAGATCTTCAAATGGTCTTTTTCTTGTGATCTTTGCTTGCTCAACAGGTGAGTTTAAAGAGATGTATGCTAATGTTTTTAGTTCACTTTTAGAAAGAGTATTTCCTGTTGCAAAGATATTGAATGGTTGAAAGTCTGGTTTAATTACCATCTCTAATTTGTTATTATCTTTTATAATCTCAATTGAGGTTTTTCTTTTACTATAATCATTTATTAGTTCATCAATCTCTAGATCAATTAGATCTTTTGAAATGTTTGGAAGTGCAGAGTAGATTTTCTTAATGGCTACTGCTTTTGGAGACATAAATAAAATACATTCTATTGATAGTCTTAAATAATCAGAACCTTCTTTGTTTAACATATTTTCTCTAAGATTAATAAATTATAGGCAATTACTAGCATTAATTACAACCTCTATATTTTCTTGTCCCCTCTGTCCAAGTGTGTTAGTAATTTCTAAAGATATGTTCGTGTTACCGTTTCCATAAACACTTCCCATATCTGGAGTTGTATAATTTGCACAACCATCAACAGAAGGTAAGGTTGTTGTTCCAATTTTCCAAACACAAACTAAGCCATCAGGATCAAAATCAGCTGTGTTTGAAACTAAAACTATTTTATTATGCTTACAAATAAAATCTCCGTCTGATGGAGAGTCAATAATACCACCAAAAATATCTTTTTTATAAATATTTACATTAACTGTATCTGTGGAAATATTTCCATCTGCATCAGTTGCATTTAAAGTAATTGTCTTATTGAGCCCAAGACCAACACTAGATGCTAAAACTTGTTCTGAACAACCAATAATCGGCATACCTACTGGAGAATATGTCCAAAGACAAGTAATTGGATTAGCACCATGTTCACTTGTCATATCTAAGTCTATATTACCTGTGTTTAAAAAATTTACATTCACAGAAGGAGAAGTAATTGTTGCTGTAAAAGTATCTGCTGGTGGAGGTGTTGTTGGAACAGAACCATCTTCCTTGTAAGCTTTTAGAGTCTCGACATACCCTTCAACTGTACTGTCAATTTGTTGATTAGTTTCATCTGCAGAATCAATTGATCTGTTAGAGGAATTAATAACTAAAACCCCTACCAAAATTGCAGCAATAATAAGTACTGCTAAAATAACAATCATCTCTATAGATATTTGCCCTTTATTTATTTTTAAGTTCATATGATAATATTGTTAAGTGATAGCTTTTATAAATATATTGTTACTTATAAAAATCAAATAATTTTAATAAAAATTTCAGAAAAAAAATCATCTTGCCAAATGTTTACTTTCTGCTCTTGAGATAAAAATAATAATGGTATAAAATAATTGTCAACTAAGTTCTGCAACTCAGAATCTTTATTTAACAACTTAGAAAAGGTAGTGCATCCTTCCTTATCAACCTTACCTTTCAAACCCTCAAACAATCTATTTATTCTAATTCCAATATCTTCAGTTTTTTTAGGCAAAATAAAAACATCTTCCTTTTTTTCTTTAATTTTTCTTTCAAGATTTGATTTTGTAGGTCTGTTCATCATAAAATTAACAACATCAATCAATTCATCTAAGGATACTTGCCCTTCCTTAAATCTTGCAGGATTATCTATATTTAAAAGACCATCTAAAAAATCTTCTTCATTTGGAATCTTTAAAGGCTCCTCTTCCTCAATGCTTGTAAGCTTTAAGGTAAAGGCTTTTATTTTTAAAAGAATAGCAGCAGCTAATAATGCATTTGCAGGAACTAAAAGATTATCTTTTTTCATGTCTTGAATCTTTCTTAAATAAAGATCAATTAGATTAATAATATCTAAATTCCAAATATCAAAATCATTAGACTTAACAACATCATTTAGAAGTATCTTCCAATTTGGTTGCTCTATAATGTCTACAAGTGTGTCCATAAAAAATTTCCAATTTTGTCTTAGATTAAAGAATAACATATAAAAATATTTAAAAAGAGAAAAGGAAAAAAAAGAAACTATTCCTCTAATATCTTAGCACCAAAAGATTGAGCATCAATATCACATAATTTTATTTTCTTAGATTGTCCTTCAATATACAAGACATTATCTTTCTCAAAATAAATTACAATTGAGTCTGTTACCAATCTAAACTTGATTGCTTTTGATTTTAGAATCTCATCATAAATTAAATTAATATTCTCCGGAAGAACAACAATATCTGTGCCTATTTTTTTACCTTTTATTTTTCCAGAAATTTCATTTAGATCAATTGTTCCTACAACATTTACCTTTAAGATAAGTTCATCAATATTAAAAGAATCAATTAATTTTTTTAAATATTCTTGTGATTTTTTAGAATCTGAAAAGACATATGTTCTGTAGGTTCTAAATTTTTCTAAAAAGTTATTACCTAAATCTAATTCCTTATTAAAGATATCCATATCATTCTTTATATTTGAAACAATTTGGTTCATTTTCTTGTATAATGGTATTAGTTCTCTTTTTTTTATCTCTTGTTCAATTTCCTTTTCTAAATGTGTGTTTTTCTTGTTTATCAGTTCAATTTCTTTATAGTCTCTAATGATTTCTTTAAAGATTTCTGAAAGTGGAGTGTACAGCTCTGTGGCTCTACTTGTCCTATAAAGTCCTTTATTTAATGATTCAAATGATTTTTTAAGTTTTGAATTTACATCACTCATATTACTTCAACCCCTTTTTTGATATTATTTTTAACCCCAATATATAATAGACAATACTTATTATTAAAGATATGGTTTTAAAAAAACTAGAGTTTACTTTAAAAAAGTTTGGTTTTAAAAGAACTTGGGGATTTAGAGGGTCGGGTAGTAGAGAAAAAAGAAAAAAATTAAAAAAGAAGATTTAATCTTAAATTTTAATTGAGATTTACCTTCTTTAATTGTTTCCTCAGCCTATCACTTGTTTGCCTTTAGGTCAATGTATGAATGGTAAGCTGCAACTGCGCCTTGAGAGACAGCAGTAACAATTTGTTTTAAATCACTAACATTTGTTGCATCTCCTGCAGCAAATATTCCAAAGATGTTTGTTCTTTGCTCTTTGTCTACTATGATTTCTTCTCTTGAGTCTAACTTTATATCTAATTTGTTTAAAAGATCAGTATTTGGAATTGCCCCAATTTCTATAAACAATCCATCAATTTCAATTGTTTTTTGTGTATTTAATTTAATTTTCTCTAATCTTTCTTCCCCAAGTAACTCAATTACTTCAGAATTATAACAAACTTCTATTTTTTCTTGCTTATTTAAGGCTTCTGTCCACATTGGTTCTGATCTTAGTTTGTCTTTTCTGTATATTAAGTATACTTTCTTTGCAACATCGGCTAATAGCAAAGAAGCAGTTACTGCTGCATCAGAACCACCAATAACCCCTACAATCTTATCTTTATAAAAAGCACCATCACAAGTTGCACAATAATGTATGCCTTTTCCTGCCAATTCTTCTTCTCTTTTAAGACCTAATTTCTTTTTCTTTTTTCCAATTCCTAAAATTACTTTTTTAGCTTTTACTGTCCTTTGATCAGTGTTAACTATAAAGATATCATTTTCTTTTTTAATATCTACCACTTTGTCATAATATAAAGGAATTTTTAAATCTGTAATCTGTTCTGTCATGTCAGACATCAACTGCATACCTGTAATTTCTTTAATTCCAGGATAATTACAGATCTTGTGAGCAGAAGAAGTTGTTCCTCCAAAAGAATCTGTAAACATAATTGTAGACATTTTATATCTTCCAGCATATAAAGCTGCAGACATTCCTGCTGGTCCACCGCCAACAACTACCAAATCGTATATATTTTCTGTCATAATTTCTCACATATATAATATACTAACAAAATCTATTTAAATTATTTGTAAAAAGTTAAATTAAAATTAGAAATAAAAAACTTAAACCTAAACACAAAAGAAAATAAAAAGAAAAGGGAGCTTAAAAGTTTTTAAGCATCAACCTTTAATTTCAATTTTGACTTAAGTTCCCTATATCTGTTTCTGATGGTTACTTCAGTTACTCCAGCAACATTAGCAACTTCCTTTTGAGTTCTTCTTTCGCCAACCATCAAAGCAGCAATGTAAACTGCAGCTGCAGCAACACCAGTTGGACCTCTTCCTGAGATCAACCCTGACGCAATTGCCTTTTTAACAATCAATTTACCTTTTGCTTCAACTTCTGCTGAAAGATTTAAAACAGATACAAATCTAGAAATATAATAACTTGGATCTGTTAAAGGCACAGAAATGTCTAGTTCTTTAACTATAAATCTATAAGTTCTTCCAATTTCTTTTTTAGTTAATCCAGAAGCTTCTGCCATCTCGTTTAATGTTCTTGGAACATTATATGTTCTACATACAGAGTATAACACAGCTGCAACAACCGCTTCAATTAGTCTTCCTCTAATCAATCCTTTTTCAACAGTCTTTCTGTATAGTAAAGCTGCTGTTTCTACTAAAGAGTTAGGAATATTTAAATAAGATGCAATTCTTCTAAGTTCAGTTAATGCAATTGAAAGATTTCTTTGCATTGAGTTTGAAATTGATGACCTTTTATGCCATTTTATTAATCTATACATTTGAGCTCTTGACTTTGTGGATAATTTATTTCCTCTTAGATCCCTTCCACTTCTCTCAATCATTGTTTCAAGACCTTTATTTATTTTTGTAAATTTCATTGGTGAGCCAGTACCAACATTATCTTGTTTATCAGAATTATCAAAAGATCTCCAATCTTTACCCATATCTATTTGATCTTCAGAAAGAATTACATGACATTTCTTACACACATATTCTCCAGACTTTGGATCTCTATAGACTTGTTCGCTACCACATTCAGGACATTTTACCATATTAACACCTCTATATTCTTTAAAATCTTTTTTTAAAAAATAGTATCCTTTTTTAAAATTACTTTTTAGATTAAAAGTAAACCTATATAAATATAATGGTTTCCCAAAGTATATAAAGCTTTTGTTTTTTTAGGTTTTGTAGAATAAGATAAAAAAGTTATAAGTTAAGAAAATGAAAATTAATTGTAAAATCCTAATCTAAAATTTCTTCTTTTGGTTTTTTATAACTAATTATACTTGAGGTAAATGTTGGTCTAAAAAGTATTCTTAAAGGATCTTTGTTTGGATAATATACCACCCCATCATTACTGTCAACCATGTTTATCTTAACATTATAAAGCTTGTCACCTTTAAAATCAGATTCTGCTTTACTACTAATTAAGCTAGAGATTACAGAATTATTTTTTAAAATTGAAAAGATATTACTACCAACAAATAAATTGTTTAAAATATTTTTAGATTCAGGAAGCACAATTAATATATCATCTTTTAAAGAATTTGAAAATCTGTCTAGAATATGGTTTACATAATAAACATAAAATGGATGTTTGTCATCAATATTTAAAATCTTTACAGAACCAATATGCTTATATCTTTGTTCAAAAAGAACAGAAAGATCAGTTTCTCCAAAAACTGAAGAATAACTTTTATCTAAGATTACTAATTTTGAAATTACTCTTTGCTTTTCAAATTGTGTAATTGTTTCTGTGATTTCTAAGTTTTTAATATTAACAATTAGCTCTTTAATGTCTAAAATATTAGAAGTATAACCTAAAGACAAAATTTCAGCAGAAATACCTGCAAATTTAAAAATATTTAAAAAAGCATTTTTTGGAATTGCAAACAAAGGTATCTTGATGTCTAAATAGTTTATATTCTTTACAGGGAATCCAAAAGGGTCCATATTTAGATTAAAGTCATTTATGATATCATTGTTTTGTTGAGGAAATCCTAGACTTGAAAACATCTTAGTTATATCAAAAATAATCACAGTCTTTGAAGATAATAAAAAATTCTCACAAACAATCTTCATAGAAAAAACTCTATCATTTAAAGATGATCCAAACACTGCAACAGAGTTTAATTGTTCTAAGTCTGTTGTTACTAAAATATTATTCTTCTTCCCTAAAATTAATTTGTTCATAGGAACAGTTCCTGAAAAATCAAAAGAAAATTTTAAATTTGTTAATATCTTTGAAATGATTGGGTCTGAAAAAAAGAAGTTAGTGTCATTGTCCCCAGCTAATTTTAAAGAAGTTAATTTAATATCATAAGAGCTTATTATTGAAATTATTGACCCAACTCTTTTGTTTAGTTCTAATATTTTTTTATCAATATGGTATGATAAGGTGTTAATATCAATATATTCTACATCTGTTTGAAACAATAAATATTTGTAAGTATTATTTTCTCCAATGTCTATATGCTTTTGGTAAATTACAGCAGGGTAAGGTAAGGTATTTACAAACACCTCTATATCTCCTTTTGCTAAAAAAACCTTATACACTTGAACTAAAACACTATTTTGATCTCTAACTTTTAGAAAAGAAACAAACACATCATCTTGATATAGTATATTTAACTCTTTGTTACCATACTTTCCTTCAAAAAGTGTATTCCAAGTACTTAGTAGAACCATAATAATTATTCCAAAATATATAATATATAACTTTATAAATATTTAAAACAAAACATTTTTAATAAGTAACATATTAAATACTATTAAATATTTTAAGATATACTTATATAAAATATGAAATAAAGGTAATAATCTATGGTTGATAAAAAATTAATACAAGACACAATTATTGAATTGTTAGATGCTAATATAGATAAAAATACAATCTACTCAACATTAAAAGATATTGGTGTAGATGATGGGGACATTGAAAAAAATTACAAAGAAATTATAAATGCAAGAAATAAAAAAGAAGAGCCTGAAGAGCCTCAAGAGTCTGAAGAGCCTCACGAAAAAACAATAACCCCTAAACAAGAAAATATATCTAAAAAAGAAACAACTAAACCAAAAGAAGATAAGATTGAAGAAAAATATTCAAAAATAGAAGAACCAAAAATAGAAACAAAAAAAGATATTATTAAAGATTTTAATATTAATGAAAAAGATTCTCAAGAAGATGACTTGATTGAAACAACTTCAGAAGTAAACACCATAAATGAAAAAGAAGATGAAGATATTTTTAACACACAATCAAAAAAAGAAGTAACTATTCCAGCAAAAAACACTTCTGCAGAAAATGAAGATGTCCAAGAACAACTGTCTGATATTAAAGCACAATTAAAGGCTTTAACAAAAATTATGAAAGACATATTAGAAGAAAATAGAAACATTTTAAACAAATTATAGAAAAAAAATCTTTTTCTTTTTTTCCTTTTTCTAAAAAAACTTTAATTTAAATTTTTCTAAACAAATCTTAATTATGATTTATTTAAAAACCAATTAAGCTCCACCACCAAACAACTTGCTAAAGTCCAGTTCTCCTGAATCATCACCTGAGGCACTTGCTTTCTTTCTGTTTATAAAATTGAAAAGGACCATTATCACAAATAAAACAATTAAAGACAAAATTGCAATATTTCCTGGCAATTCAAAAATAACAGTTGCAAAGAAATAAGCAATAAAGATTAAAATGTTCCACCAAGAAGGAGAGAACATAAAAAATATCCCAATTGCAACAGAGGACAAAATCAACAAATCATATTGACCAGTAATAAATATTAAGAAAAATAAAAAAATATAAGTTAATGTTTTTTCCAAAAAATCATCCCTACTTGTTAATTTTTATTTTTAATATTGCACTTTTAATGTCTTTACCATAAATCCAAAAAACAACGATCCCTATTATAAATATCCATACCAATTCAGGAAATCTTATAAACATTATGTATGTTAAAAGTAAAGTAAGTAATATAGCAACAGTCTGATTAACAACCTGACTTTTAGTCCAATTATAAATTAAAATAGCAAAAGCAATCAACAAAACTAACCAAAGCATATCTTGAAATGCTGTTGCTAAAAAGATATTAGACGATATCATAAATATAAGAAAGAAAGAAAACCTTTAAATTTACTTTGATTTTCTTAAATTTGCTCTGTTTGATGGTCTTGCTTTCTCAGTCCCAGTTCCTTTCTTAATAAGTCCTCTGTTTCTTTTTCCAGCAGAGGTCTTTCCTCTTTGTGCTCTTCCCTTATGCTTTTCAGAAACTATCCAATTTACATCCATATCATTTACAATTGCTGGGTGGTTAGGATCAACCATTATTATTTCATAATATTTCTTTTGACCATCTTCTCCAACATAATAAGAATTTAAAACCTCTAAATTTGGAAATTTGGTGTCTGCCTTTTGTTCAGCCATTCTCTGAATAGATATCCTTCTAGTTATTTTGTTAACACCCATTCTCTTTGGTCTTCTTCCAGCATTTGGTCTTCTAATAAGCCCAGAACCTTTTCTAACCTTTACAAAAACAATAACAAAACCTTGCTTTGCCTTGTACCCAATCTCTCTTGCCCTAATTGGGTTTGATGGTTTTTCAAGTTTTACAATTGAACCTTCTAATGCTCTGTATTTTATTAATTTTTGTGTATATAATTTTTTATAATCATAATCTTTATCTTTCTCTTTATGAAATTCTTTTTGAATTGTTTGCTTTATATATTTTGAAGCTGTTGTCATCTTAAAATCACTCTCTTAAAAGTTGTGTATAAATATTTAATTATTTACTAAATAATTAGTGAAACGAAACCTTTAAATAACAGTTGTTAAAAGGAGCTTAATTTGAGCTTATTTTTTAAAAATTTGCAAAATTATGATTTTTTATCTAAAATTATAAATTTCTTTCTAAAAAATTAATGTTTATAAATTATTCTTAACTAAAATATATTTAATTAAATCTAAAAAAAGAAAAGCTATGAAAACAAAAAAATTAACAATTACAAAAGAAGACTTTGGAAAAACAATTAGAGATATATTGATTGATCTAGAGATTAGTCCAGAAATTGTTCTTGTAAAAATTGATAATAACTTTATACCAATCTCTACAATTATTAAAAAAGAAACTGAGTTAGAGATTCTAGAAGTTATTAAAAATTAAAATTAAGAGTTATAAAAAAATAAAAAATCTTGTTTTGCGGCCGCAAATTTTTCGGCACCCTCCCGGGGCCGAAAAATTTGGCTTGAGCCGCCTTTCTCTCGAAAGGCGGGCGGAAAAAACTTTTGCTCATTGCTCGCATCCTACTCA
>Ga0265294_10006842_pt1 | contig 13624 bp, 8 predicted proteins | sample MunlanPumphouse3_FD_192504 | JGI IMG/M metagenome (GOLD analysis project Ga0265294, IMG submission 192504) | Groundwater microbial communities from a municipal landfill in Southern Ontario, Canada - Pumphouse #3 | ecosystem: Environmental > Aquatic > Deep subsurface > Groundwater | place... | reverse complement strand
GCACATTGGTCCCCTGCACGGCGATCACCGTGCTGCCCCCGCTATTGCCGGCAAAGGTGCAATTGGAAATGAAGAGCGTGTCATTCAGGGAGCGAGCCATACCCATTACGTTGCTGGTTCCCTGGTAATTGTCGTAGAAAGCAGAGTTCTTGATCTCTATACCAAGGCGGGTGCCATAATGCTCCCATGGTGAAATCTGGAACATTGTATTGAAGCCCAAGACATCGGTAGTGCTGCTGCGATTGTCGTGAACTTCACAGCCATCCAAAATGACATCGCATTCATCCACAGCGGATATTGTGATGGCATCAAACTGGGGAGCCTCGCAATCAGATATCTCAACGTTATGAAGCTTGAGCGATTCAGAGGCTTGAAGGACCATAAACCCTGCTGCACTATCAGAAGAGCTCACATTTGTGATATCGACATTAGTGATTTCAACTATCCCCATTGCGTATGATCCTCTGATTCCGCTTGAACTGTTTCCAATATCATAGATATTACTAATCGAGACTTCAGAGATTTGGAAATTGCTTGATCTACGGACGAAAACTCCCTTTTTCGCATTAATTAAGCTCAGATTTTGTGCTCGCCATACTTGGCTATGTGCAGAAAGAGATATGTTATTGTAATCGCCTTCAGCATCCAGTATCGTTCCTTCTCTGGATTCTCCAACCAATCTGGTATGACTCTTGATCGGAATGGGGAATAGCTGGTTATTCAGAGAAGTAGAATAGTGCCCATCTGCCACATGCACGGTCTTGGGATCTTCCGGATCGGAAGCGATGCGGTACATAGCCATAAAAATGCTCTGCATCGGCTCCGCGGAACTTAGGCCGCTGTTGGCATCGTCTCCCCAGGGGGCTACGTAGAGATCGTGATTGACCTCCTGGTGTACCGTGTGCAGGATATCAAAAGTGTAGGGATTGGTAATGCTGGGACTGGCGGCAACGGCCGTGGCATAGAAGTTCCAGGGATTGGCAACCGTAAAGGTATCCACCACCACATGGACGGAGTTCACATTGTAAAAGTAGAGATCGCTGCCGAAAGCGGCATAGTTGCTGTAGATGTTGCAGCGGTTATTGGGATCGAAGTTAATACTATAGGGCATATGAATAGTACCCTCGAATCGCATGCCTCCACCTACGGAAGCAACATTGTGATGGATTGATACTCCTCTGAGATTTAGATGGCATACACCTCCCCAGAATCCTCCGCCATCGGTAGCTTTGTTGCCGGTTATCTCACAGTTGATGATTGAGGCTGATCTATCCCCACTCATATGGCTGACAATGATTCCCCCGCCTACAGTCATATCGTATGCTTCATTGTAAGCTCCGCTTCCGTTAGTAATGGTAAACCCTTGAATATGAATATTTGTTTCATCAGTCGTTGTGCGAACAACCGGCCCATTCTGATTCCCGTCAATGATCGTGGAGTACACATAATCCCTGTCTCCGGTGAGGATTTCCAGACTGGCCAGAGTGATGTTTTTGCCGTTGAAGCGCACATTCTCATAGTACCTACCCGGATGGACCAGCACGGTGTCGCCATCGGCAGAAGCAGTGATGGCTTCCTGGATCAGGGCATAGTCTCCCGTTCCGTCCTGCTTCACACTTATTGTGACAGCCATCACGAGGCAGGGCAGGAGCAGCATCAGGATCAATATTCCATAACGCATCATCTTTTTCCTTATATCAGCCGGAGAAGGCGATAAAGCCTTCCCCGGCATCAATCATCGTTCTAACGGCACGCAGTGCCCACTAACGCGACGAAGTCGCAACTAACGGCACACAGTGCCAACTAACAGCACGAAGTGCTAACTAACGCGACGAAGTCGCAAACTAACGGCACACAGTGCCAACTAACGGCACGTAGTGCCAACTAACGCGCTGAAAGCGCTAACTAACGCAGCTTTAGCTGCCTACTTCATCAGCATCATTTTCTGGCTGAAGCTGCCCTCAGGGGTGGCCAGACGGCTGAAGTAAATACCTGAGGCCACCTTTCTGCCCTGGGCATCCACGCCGTTCCACTGCAGGGTATGCTTACCTTTGGTCAGTTCACTGTTACACAGGGTACTTACCTTTTGTCCACGCACATTGTAGATATCCAGCCTGGCGGACATATCCTTGGCTAGCACAAAAGATATACTTGTACTGGGATTGAAGGGATTGGGATAGTTCTGATCCAATTGTGTGATGAGCGGTACCGGGCTGTCCCCTTCCTTGCTCGTAAATGAGAGATAGGCATATTTGCCGATCTGCTCTGCTCTGAGTCCCGTATCTTCAAAGACCAGGCTCTCAGGATTATATACTTTCCAGCCTTTGGCTGCCTTTTTACCTTTACCCTCATAGTAAAACATGATTTGTAGCTCGCCACCATCTTTGGCGTCATCCAGGTAGAGAGCCACATCAACCGTGGTAGTATCAACTACCGCAGCTCCCTTGCAGACGCCATTCACATACAGACCTACTTCAGCAGGCATATCCTCCGGATCAAATTCCAGAAACACCGGAGTGTAATCCAGCTTTTCTTCATAGTCAAAGGCTGCAGCCCGTGGCCTGACGATCGGTGCTACAGGAGGATACTCTGTATTCCAATACATTTCTCTGGGGGCATTGGGCAGCAGTAACAGGGCAACCATCTGACCCTCAGATAGGGTGTAACTATTGGGATTAACAATCCAGCGACTACCAATCTCCTCGCTAATTCGGCTGGTAACCCAAGTTTGCGTTTTGATGGTGTGAACATAATCCAGATAGGTGTAACTGGTACTACCCGGTATGAAGCGTGACAAGGCATCCCCAGCTCGATTAGTCTTGGTCACAAAATAGCCAATCCAATTCTCAAAGGGTTGATTCTGGTTGTTCACTACAACCCAGGACACAGGAGTAGTATTGGGGTCTGCCTTAAAACCATCCACGACAACTGCACAATTGCTGACACCGGAGTTGAACTGCACTTTGTAGCCCTTGGGTTGGGTGACGGGGTGATGTGAATTCTCCCATTCATTATCCACGTAGCTTAGTAGTGCTCTCTGTCCATCATAACTCCAGCCGATGTTGTTGAGGTTGGAGTTTGGCGCATTGAGCATTTGCTCCCCAAACATATAGCCCAGTTCGTTCCAGTATAGACCCCCATTTGTGTTGGTGCGATCATCCACAACCGGGAATGATAGCCAGTATATGTTTGAGGCACTGCCTATCTGAAAATACTCCTGATGATGATGTGGGTAATATACCGCGCCAATATCAGGAGGAGTGCCATCGGGGTCATATTGGGGTTCGCCGTCTATTTCCGGACACCCGGCATTGATCAGGGGACTGCGTTGATCGTAATCCCAATTCAGGTCATATCCCAATGAAGCCGAATGATGGCTTATCAGAGGATCGATATCGAATATGCAGTTTTCATAACTAACAAGGTTGTTGGTTTCCTGTGTATCGTAGTAGCAGTGTTTTGAATGTACCGTGCCAGGTTCAATTCCAGTAATATGAAAGTATTCATTATATCCAATGGCAATGCTATTTACAATATGTGCACCAGCATGTTCTGCATGGATAAACTTTTCACTGCCAAAATAGGAGTTTTGCTTATCGTGAAGCTTGGCTGTTCCCAGACCATAGACGTAGGGAGCATGAACGATATTCCGCTCAACCCAAAGAGTATCTGGACTAAGCTCAACATTTATATCACAGTATTCAAATTTGAAGAAGGGGCATGAAATCATATCGTAAATTTGAGCCCTATTCTCTATAAACTTAACTTTTGTAAAGCGACTATTAATCCGATTGTTAAGGAATTTGTTCTCAAAGATAAAAACTTTGTAATCTCTCTGAGACAACAAATAGTACAGCCTGTTCAACCTGTCAAGCGTTACTCCATAAGGGTACACATGAGCTGTGTTACTTTCAAAACTATTTTCATATATATATACTTTGTCGTAAGCCGAAGCGTTTTTTCGCCAATTTGTGATAGAAACGCAAATGTAAACATGTTCTGGCAAACTAATGCAAGCAATATTATCGTCTCTAAATGTGTTGTTGTGGATTGAGATATTCTCGACAAAATTATATTGGTCGCCACATATTTCATCACTTCGCGCAATCGCGCAAATACCTTGTCCACCATGAGGCATCCCTTCAAAGTAACATTCTTCGACCTCGAAGTTGTTTATATGCGTAGTAATTACTGAGTGTGGCGCTTCCGTAATTAGTATACCAGAAGAAAACCCTGAGAAAGTGCAATTACTAAACTTCAGGCTATCTATCTCATTTGGACTTGATGCACAAAAAGCCTCAGCACTGTGTTGTTCGTTTGTAGTAAAGTCCAAATTTTCGAAGAATAGGCTTGTGCCTGACATAGCTTGAGATATAAAGATTGGGCCTTCTATCAAGTTACCAGTTACCGTTACATTATCTTCATACGCTCGGAATCTCCATGAAATTGGGTTGTAGAAGCTTGGATTTCGAATAATGATATTCTCGTTGTAAGCCCCAGGCTTGATAATGATATCAGCGAAATCATCCTGTAGTGGATCGCTAGTGCGGATATAGTCTACAGCCCCAGCGATCGAATGAAAAGGGAACTCAAATGAACCTGTTTGGTCGGAACTTTGTGACTGAATATCAACGTAGAATTCATCTGCCGCCAAATCTGAAGTGCAAAAGGCAAGCATAAAAGCAAGTGCTATTGCTGAAACAAATTTTGAGCAAAGAGCCATATGTACATTTTCCCATGCTTTTGAGATTCTGCCTTTCGGTTCATTTCCAAGAGTAAAACGTTCGTGTAGATCAAACGGCACCAGACTTTGAAGGTGCCAGGGGTAGCAAAAAGTAGTTTTCATGTTTTCTCCTTGTTAGACTCTTGTTGAAGTATTTATCTGTTACTTATGCCATCTGTATAACTAACTCACTGATGCATGTTGCTTCTGTTTGGGTTCTAAAAATACTTGAATCAAAGTAAGGATTGTTTGCAAATAGTGCCTTACCTGATAAAGAATATTACTATCAGCATACTCACTATCTCGGGAACGAGTTGGAATACTGATTGTCTTATCAATATGAAGATATCGAAATGGATGACAATATGTCAGCTTCATTTCATCAGCATCATTTTCATTGTTTTAGTTTTACCCTCAAATTCTACGCAAGTTAAATAGATTCCTGATCCAACACTTCTATTTCTATTGTCAGTACCATTCCACTGTATTGTGTGCTGACCCTGATCCAAGTTATCATTAAACAACTCTTTTACTTTTTGTCCTTTTACGTTGTAAACGGTTAGCTTCACTTTCCCTTTTGATGGCACAGAGAAGCTAATGTTGGTTATTGGATTAAAAGGATTGGGGTAATTTGAATGCAGAGCAAAAACAGGAAGTATTGGCTGATTATCTGTTTGTACAATAAAGCTACGAAAACCATGAAGCTCAGGTTCAATGGTTTGATGTTTGCTGCCAGACAATTTAAGAATTGCATTGGTAAGTCCTTTGCTATCCGAGTATAGCATCACACTAATATCTCCCCCTCCTTCGTCCATTGGAGTCGAATAAGCCAGGATTTGAATCGGGAATGCCTGGATTACTCGTGCCCCGATGCACGTATCATCCTGAAATATTCCTATCTCAGTGTACTCTTCAGATCCCTCTATCGACTCTATCATCAGAGTTTCATAATCTGGCTTGTCCTCATAGGTAAAATATGATGTTTTTTGGGGCTCTGATACATCAGGAATAGTTAAGGGGCTATTCCACACGAATGAACAGGCACCGGTGGCTCGCACCATAATCGAATCGCCATACTTCAGATATGGCCTGATGAAGCCATCGCTTATCCAGTTTCTGCTGTCATCCCTTTTCATACTCCATTGCTCTGCCATGATGTAATCTATCTTATCCTCCACATCAGCCAGAGCTTCAAGAGGTTTGGCCACTTCATAGCATGGATATGTAAGCCATGTCCACTCTTCCCTTTGCAGCTGATGAACCATTAGTGTGTCGATTATCGTGCCTAACTCATACAATCTAATCGTATCATCATCATTCATATTGGTTCGCAATTTGTAACCATCAACGCTATTGAGCGATTCAAGTCCATAATAAGCCCAATGATTATCACGGTACTCAGCATGACCATCCGCAGATTCGATATCAGTCAGATGCGGCAGTAGAGATACATTGGCATAATCAATCAAAGTCCCGGTATCGTCTCTTTGAAGGCGAGGATAGCCAACCCAATTCCAGCCACTATGTAATCTCCTCTCAGTAGACGCATAAGGATAATCTTCAGGTGGTTCAAGTTGAATTCTGTATTTTCTTATTCTTTTAGCTGAAAGTGATTGAGAACTAAGCTCGAAGATCAGATCGTACACTCCTGCTGCATTATGCGGAAATTGTTGTAATATACTACTATATGCGTACATGTAATTACTATAAATGCCATCATTGGCTTGTTCATCGTTGTGATATCCATCATCCAGCAAACTTAGTTCCATAAACCAATCATCCCTTCGCAAAAAAACCTTTACCTGGGCATCAGTTACCGGTTCCAAATATTCAAATGCCTTTACCGTCAATGGCAAAGGCACGTTCATCCTGTGTTTCCGTGGAGGGTCAGTGAAATGCACCTCCAGATCAGATTGAATCTTTGCAGAAAAACTAAAGCTCGATACACTTGAAGTGGATTGTGGCCGCGTAACTATGGCCTCCCACAATCCTTGTTCAGGAAAAGGAAGTTCTACTCTCCCTAATGATGCGTAGTATCGGTAATAATCGGGGTTCAGCGTCACGTCTATTCCAGAGGGACTTACAAGGTTGAAGTCGATCAATCCAGAAGTATCTGTGCAAGGCCAATTTATGGAGAAATTTGCAACAAGTGAGTGGGCGTTTTTATCTACTAGAAATTGTAAGATTTCTGTGTCCTGAGCGGGATTGGGACCCGTATACGACCTGTTTTCATCAATGCTGGAGGAGCTTTGCCTTATCGTGTCCAGAATCGCATTTATTTCTTGGTAAGTCTCATTAACATATTTTCTGCTCCTAGAGCTTCCATTCCCCCACTCTGCAATTCTATTCATGAGCATATTTGATTGGGCTTCATTATAAGGGTAGTCGCCATCATTGTTTGTTGGATATGCTTTGTAACGCATTGTATGGCACTGAATACCGTACGGTACATAAGAATATGATATTCGATTATGAATCTCATTAGTCGGATCATGAAACTCGTCAGTATTCGGATCGATAGTGCCATTGGGCAGGCAATGCCATCCATCAGATAGAGTTACGAAATGCTTTGGTCTAGCCAACTCGTCGAAACATAAAAATCCCTTTTCAATAGGTGTTCTCATATCTGTCCAGTAACTATTATAAGGATAAGTACTTGGAAAATTTATTACGCCATCCCCACATAAATAGTCTTTATTGTTGAGGATAGGCGTCAATCCCAACGATCCACTTGGGATTCTGCTTATAACGACGTCTTGTAAATACGAATCATCACCTACCTCTGCTGCAAAACCAAACACACCAACCCGATCACTGTCCTCCAACTGACCTACAAACTGCCTGGCTGTTCTTGCTAATTGGCTACGGTCGCTCATACTCGGAGAGCAGTCTAACGCCAGTACGATATCAATGGAAGTGGGTGTTTTAACCTTGAAACCCGGCTCATCCAGCCCATCGATGCCATCCCTCACATTTGCAGCAGTATAGGTAAAATGAATCTGATTGTCAGGTGCCTGAGGACTGCCAAAATCAACTATGATGTCATAGCCGCCATCCACGTTTCCTGCCTCTGTGGGTATTGTCCAGATTAGACCGTCCCACTTTCCATCGGCATCGGTGCTGTCAACTGCTATCGGTGTGAAGCCAGTGGCATAATAGGGAGCCAGTGTAGAGACATGTGCCCCATCTAAGAAGGTGTAGTCATCATGCCTGATCACATATACAGTGAAAGCTGTGTTCTGGGGCGCCTTTGTGATCTTCGCGTGAACCTGATCCCCGGGAGAATAGACGTTTCTGGACTTACCAGCCACACTGTAACTCTCTACTTTGGGTTCGAAATGAAAGCCTCTGGATTCATAGGCTTCTTTGATGGCTATCTGCTTTGAATTCAATGCAAAGGGAGCAGAACCATCATCCACCCTGCTCATCAATATGTTATAGAAGTAACGGGGTTTGTAGCGGTAGGCAGCATTGTCTTCAATATCGCGTCTAACAATTCCCAGGCCAGCTATCAACAATGTATCAACTCCATTCTTCTGATCATCAGCAGGGAAGTATTGATTCCCACGCAGAGCCCACCAAGCGGAGGCGAGGGGATTTTTGCAGAAGTAATTAGAATAGAAGTCTTCTGTTACACTAGTGCTCGGATAAATATCATCACAAATAGACTGCACGGTAATCAGGTCTGATATATTTGTTGAAAATTGTGGGATACTCTGATAAACTGAATTACCAAGGTATGAGCAAGGAAGATAGGTCGAGAATGCTTCATCCATGCCTCCATAAAGGAATTTATTCTGCTGATCTGTCCCTACTGAGTTCATAAACTCATTATTTAGTTTCGTGTATACTAACATATGCGTCAATTCGTGACAGATACAAGAGCTGTAATCACCTGATATCTCATTTATCGTTATAATAAATTGTTCCCTAAAGAACCTACTCCCTTCGGTAGAATGGCATCCTGTAATGACGTCTATCATTGGAAATACAATAGGATACGCAAACATACGTTCAGAAGCCCAATCTATGAATTTGTTGGCATGATAATACTGGTTACTCGGGTTCCCGACGTAGTCCTGACGACCGAACATTATTGTAGGACTAAGAGGATCATCAAGGTGCTTGGATATCTGTGTAGCAGCACTATTCTCTGTACTTCCATCATATACTGTAACAAAGCTTGATTCAAGGCAAGCTTTTACATCCTCGATTTCCTCACCGCTTATATTGGCATTTCCCATGCTATCTGTATAAAATACTACCTCAAGATTCCCATCGCATGTTGCAACTACTTTGGTATCTGTCAATTCATAGACTGATTCCTCAAGGTTATGATCAGGATATGCAGATCCCTTAACATTTACTGACAGATCATTGATGATGGATGCTTCATTAACATAGATTTCACCAGTGTTAACATCAATAACCAGTCTTCTGGATAATCCTCCAACCCAACACAATCGATATAAGGGCTTTAAATCTTGTTTTCGCTTATTTATGTTGTAGTATTTTATGGAAAAGTCCGGCACAAAGTTAGAGTACCTTCTTTGTAACTCGTCATCGACAATTTTCCCATATATCTCTATAGCGTCCTCTCTTGTAATTATCACACTAACATCCCCTTCCGGCAAGTCTACAGTATTGTCACCGACTGAAAAGTGCTTACGGCCTTCTTCATAGGTTATCATTATGAACCCTGCGCCTTCCACCCGATAACCCCCGACCTGCTGGTAATAATCCGTTGTATATCCACCCCACTGTTTAGTTATCCGACTCTTTGATAGCTGGGACCGGTTTGCCGGTGAGTATGGCAGAATCTTTTCCACTATTCTTTCGCAGGCTTGCCTGAAGGCTATGGTGTCTCCTTCTGTGGTGAATGGGATATCAGAGAAATTCCCTTCAAATGAGCCCAACCTCATTCGTTCATACCCGTAGTTAATTCTTCCTGTAAACCCCGTTTCAGCTTTAAACCTTTCTGCCAATTGATTGAGTTCCTGGGTTTTGCGCGCATGCTCTGCGGCGTCGTTAGGATCTTCACTGGCGAAGACCATTGTGCAGAACAGCAAGAGCAGCAGCATGATCAATGCTTTTGTTTTCATGTCTTTTCTCCTTTTTCACCTGGTTTTATGCACCAGGCGTTATTTCTCGAAAATATATCATTGTTATCCATTATCCGTTTCGGTTTCGGCAAAGGTGGATACCCCAGTGGGATATCTGCCTTAGTAGAAAAGCTATGGCTGCTAACTTAAGAGCATACCTAAGCTCAGGATAGGTCTTGCGGCAAACTCAAGCGATAGATACTACATATGGTGCACTCAAAATATTGTCAAGATGTTTATGGATTTCAGAATTATTACGCTTGATAAGGGGTAATAGAGTTGCCGGGGTCCTCGCGGAAATGCGCAGCATTTTCGTGGGGTGGTTCCGGGGTCCTCGCGGAAATGCGCAGCATTTTCGTGGGGTGGTTCCGGGGTCCTCGCGGAAATGCGCAGCATTTTCGTGGGGTGGCTCAGACGTCCCCGTCTGCAAAAGCAGCGCAGCTGCTTACTTTCTCGGCCTTTGGCCTCGTTCGACACGAGACGTGTCGAATCCTATCCTCCGGTCTTCGTGCCAAACAGAGCTTGCCACCCCATATACCGTTCCCGAAACTAAGGCTGATAAAAAAAAATGCCCCGCAAGGGGCGCAATTCCATAGCCAGGGGTCTTGACCCCTGGTTCCACGGCACATAGGAGCCAAAGCCCCGAAGGGGCGCAATTTGCTGGATGCGTAAGTTACGCCCCCCATAGGATTCGACACGTCCCGTGTCGAAAGCGAGCAACGCTCGCTCTAAAAAATAAGCAGCTGCGCTGCTTTGCAGGCGGGGACGCCTGCAATCCTAATAACCGGATAGCCCAGTGAGGGGCGGCACCATGGATCATCTCTGGAATATTTTGCGAGAATGCGTTTGCCAGTGGTAATTGTGTCGCCCGTAAAGGGCTAAATGGCGGTCGTGGCGTATTACGAGGGTTTCCGCTTCGCTCCACACCCTCGCTATTGTCTGTCGCCCTCCGGGCTTTTTGAGTGCCGTAGGCACGGTATTTCAGATAGCATACGGTTGTCACCCAATGGATTTGGAACGGCATATTGATCCACGATATCTGATATGCCGTCCCTGGGAACTCAACCCTCTCAACCCTCTCAACCCTCTCAACCCTCTCAACCTTCTCAACCTTCTAAACCTTATTTTGGACGGGTCATCCTTATTCCTAAGCGTTAATCACTTCTTTATCCCCCCTTAATCAAGCGTTAATAATTAACGCTTGATTAAGGGGGGATAAAGAAGTGATTGACAGTATCAAGGGGGGAAGAAAAAATGGGAAAAACATTGGAGGAAACAATGAAAGCAACAGTAAAAACAGGAATAGCTGGCTTTTCAGGAAAACTTGACGGAGCTGTTTATTACTATCATCCCGGGTTAAAACGCACTCTGATGCGTCGCGCTCCCAAGATGCCGGTTCAAGCTCAGAATAACGATTATCGGGATATCTCACGGCAGATAAAAGCCATTAATCCCAGCGCAGCTTATCGGCAGGATTTCCGGATATATCTTAACGGTCTGAAAGAACGCGATGAAAGTGTACGTTTGCCCTCATGGTACAGCCTCTACATCAAGATGATGTGGGCAATGCAGGCGAAGTATCCCCAGCAGGTGAACTTGAAAAGCATTACGCGGGAGCAGATCCTGGAGCAGCAATTGCCCTGCCGGACAGTAAAAGCAGCCGTTGAAGACGGATTATTGCCGGAGATTCCGGGTTATCAATATCTGGATAAAAGCATATAGGTATGATAATGGACTTGGGAGCTTTCTCGATAAGCCTGAGTGTAAAGAACTTACAGGCATCAGCAGAGTTTTATCGCAAACTGGGATTTATTGAGCTGGGAGGGGTATCCGAACAGAACTGGCTGATCATGAAGAATGGTAACTGTGTGATTGGCCTGTTTCAGGGAATGTTTGAGGGAAATATCCTTACTTTCAATCCCGGGTGGGACCAGAATGCCCAGAATCTGGAGCAGTTTCAGGACATAAGACAGATAAAGGAAGAACTTGAAAGCAATGATCTGGGCCCCATAGTGCTTGATCATGATAGGAGTAGTGGACCCGCCAGTTTCACCTTGCGTGATCCCGACGGCAATATGATCCTGATCGATCAGCACCGCTAGGCACAGAGAAGCTATCTATATATAGGAGAAGAGTGAAGGAACAAAGAATAGCGATATCGGTATTCCCCATAGTTGAGAAGATAGATGACGCCTTTCAGCATATGCTGGAATTGGTCCGCTTAGCAAAAAGAAAGAAATGCAATTTAATACTATTCCCAGAAGCAGTATTGGGCGGGCTTCAGCTCTGTGGTGATTTTGAGATCGACAGCCGAAAGACCCTGAGTCCCGCAGCATCAGAGCTGATCAGGGGCTTTGCCAGGGAAGAAGCTATAGGCATAGGTTTCGGTTTCCTGGAATTGGCAGCTGAGCTGATCTATGATTCCTACATGATCTTTGACCACAAAGGTGAGCCTTGTCTGCACTATCGCCGGGTAAGCAATACCTGGTTGCCAGGTGAAATCTCTTCCGGCCATTACGCCTGCGGAGCAAGTGTTCCGGCAGTTCAGACGCCTTATGGACGGTTGGGAATACTGCTCTGCGGCGACCTTTTTGACCCGGCACTCGTTCAGCAATTGAGCAAACAAGGTCCCACGCTGTGTCTGCATCCGATGGCTCGTGCCTTTGATTATACAGACGATATGCAGCAGCTCTGGGATGAGACGGAAATGCCCTATTACCTGGACGAATACCGAAAGCTCAGAGCTGACGTCCTGGTCTGCAATGCACTAAGCCCGGGAAACAAGGGTGAGGAAGTATATTGCGGGGGAGCATGGTTTATCAGGGAAAACCAAGTGGTAAGCAGCCTTCCTCTGATGCAGGAAGGGCTATTGATCGTAGATATTTAGCAAAGTCCGGGCAAGGCTGTATAACAATCTTTAAGGGCAGACCGGGCAAGATAATGAATGCGCCAAAGATAATCTTGCCCTGCTGCAATAGCTATTTCACATATATTCCGGAACCGATGAAAAAATCTGTTCCTTTGATCGGTTCGGCATAGCCCAGTTTTTGCTCTTCCTTTTTAGTGAGAGGATTTTCCCACCAAAAATCCACAAAACCGCCACCTTCGGCTGCTGCCTTGATCAAGCCTTGAATCAGCAAATTGCCTTTGGAATCCCGATATTCAAAGAGGTCTTTACCCTCTTTATCAGCTTGAGTGGCATGAGCAATGTTTACTCCTTTCATATCGTAGATATAGAAATACCCGGATTGGTCATCAAAGAATCTGATGGGTTTGATGAACTCGCGGCAAAGCTCGATCTGTTCCTTGTATTCTTTACCTTCCAGGATGGCACTCAAGCCCTGAGCTGCTACGTGAGTACAGGAAACCAGGATTCCCCGGTCAACTTGATCATTAGTAAGTTCTTGAGCCCGCAAAGGTTGCAAGTTCAGAGTAGTGAATAGAAATAGCAAGACACCGATAAGTGCCGGAGCAGAGAGGGAAATTGACTTGGCTGTAAGCATCTGGATCTCCTTTTGTTTTGAATATTAATAAATCTTATGATGCAACAATGTTTTTGCATATAATCCGGCTATCAAGTAAAGACTGCAAGAAAGGAAAAAAATTTTCTGCAAGCATCACGGGTAATGGAACAGGGATGCTTACCAAAGGGTGTTTTAGGGGGAAAACAAATAACGTGGGGAGCACCGGGCGGCGTCCCCACGTCTCGGAGGGCATTCTATGTAGGGTCTGTAGGCTACGGACAAAATATCAGTATCTGCCATGATGTCAAGTCAATTATGCAGAACTCCTGCTTTTT
>Ga0265294_10006841_pt1 | contig 13624 bp, 11 predicted proteins | sample MunlanPumphouse3_FD_192504 | JGI IMG/M metagenome (GOLD analysis project Ga0265294, IMG submission 192504) | Groundwater microbial communities from a municipal landfill in Southern Ontario, Canada - Pumphouse #3 | ecosystem: Environmental > Aquatic > Deep subsurface > Groundwater | place... | reverse complement strand
TCGTTTCGATACTAGCAATATTACTAATTTTACTAACAATCTCAACCTTAAAGGAGTAGCTAACTTTGATTATCCACAAAATAGAGAATTAGCTCTAAAATGGCCTTGCGATGCTATTGGTAATGGCTATGATGAAAACTTTGATGATACATCTGTTGCAGGTTTAGATATTCAACTTATTCAATATGAGGACGATACTCCTGACATGGGTGCTATCCCATTTGATGATGATAGAAAAGAATATCAGCACTTTGTTGATGGAACTAGTCCGCATAATTGGACAGGATTCCCTGTTATAGATCCTGATAACACATCTACTGTGGTTTATAATGGAACTACCCATTATTCTGTGCCAAATAATCACATGACTATTTATTTTGAAGATTTTAAGACAGATGACTTCTATCCACAATATCCAACAATTGATTTTCAGCAAGGAGGGTCTTATACTTTTGGTGATTACGATTTTACTTATTTATCTTCTGGTTATAATAGCAATGAAAAAGTCGATGAACGCTGGGGTTATCAAGTAGAAGCTCCTGATGAAATGGATAGTTGGTTCTCAGGTCTTCTTCAAGATCCTGACCAAGAATTTGATTTACCAGTTACTTCTGAAAAGATTTGGTTAGGTTTCTTTGGGGAAAACCCTACTTATTGGGAGAATGCTTTTGGTCCATACTTAACAAATTTAAGTTTTATCCAACATAAAGATTGGTCTTTTTACAAAACATCAGGCGGTAACTGGGTTGGGCGAGTTAGTGGCAACACAGATTGTAAGTTAAGAATGGGTGACTTTGTGCTTGTAAAATATGCAAGTGGTGTTCAGAGCATTATGGATTTCCATTGGAATTATGATACTCCTTCTAGAACTGAAGCATACACATATAAACAAGCCGAGAGTGTTACTTTTACAGAACAAGCTGATTATACTCCAATCTTTGTTGATGTCGAACCTAATAGTGATATTAATGAGCTTGTTGTATATGCTGGTGATGATTGTGTTGGTGGAGTAAAAGTTGATGATGAAGCTACTGTAATGGTCCAAGCTTTTATTGAAGATGTTCCTCAAGATACTCCTCTTACAATTGTGACTATTAATGGTTCTAAATCAGCTAAAATACTTGAAAATGTTGTTAGTTATGACAATGTTCTGCAAGTTTGGGATAAAATTCAAGAGCTAAAAGTAAATAACCAAGATTTCTATCATGTCTCGATGACAAAGGATGCAACAGAATTACTTGAAACTCAGCAAATAATTTCTACTAACTATCCAAATCCATTTAATCCTGAAACAAATATTCAGTTCAACAATCCACAAGCTGGTGAGGTTACAGTAGATATATATAATCTCAAAGGACAGTTGGTCAAGAATTTAGTGAATAGAGACATGGATCAAGGTATACATAAAATAGTATGGAATGGAAGCAATAATGCAAATAAATCTAGTGCAAGCGGTGTTTACTTCTATAAAATCAGAAGTGGTAATGCAACAGCAACTAAGAAAATCATTTTAATGAAGTAATTTGCTTACCCAAGTTAAAAGTAATAATTAATTTGTAGAGACGCAATATTGCGTCTCTACAATACATTAGTTTAAGGAGATTTCAATGAAACTAAAACTATATATTGTATTTTTATTTATACTTAGCCTATCAGCTATCTTTGCTACAACTCTTGAAGTCTCACTAGATGGTACTAAACCATATACAGAAATCCAAAGTGCAGTTAATCAGGCTACTACAGGAGATACTGTATTAGTATATCCAGGTACCTATTATGAAAATGTTGATTTAAGCTATGCTAACAACCTAAATCTCTGTTCATTAGAAGCAATAACCAATGATAGCACCTTTATCTCTACAACTATCATAGATGGTAACCAAAATGGGAGTACTGTATATTGCACTGTTGGAGATAAAGAGTTTGAAATAAGAGGATTGTCAATAACAGGAGGAAGTGGCTATCAGGATGGCGCTAAAACCATAGGGGGCGGTTTGTGCCTTGTTTTAAGTAGTTTTAACATTGTAAATCTTCAAATCTATAGCAACTATGCAGATTTTGGGGGGGGGGTAGTTATTAATTATCAGGCTACAGTACATCTAGCTGGATGTACTATAAATAATAACTTGGCACTAATGTCAGGAGGAGGTATATGTACTCAAGGTACTGTAAGTGAACAACCAACAATCACCTTTTCAGAAAGCAATAGATGTTCATTATTTGATAATTATTCAGCTAAAGGAGCGGATATGTTTTGGGATACTCCTTTTGGGGCAGTGACTGATATCTATTTAGATAAATTTACTAAAGTAGCTTATGAAAAATATTGTGCAAATTATTTCGATGGTTTCTTTGAAGAATGGGAGATGGGTTATACTCCCTATAGAACTTTTGATGTAAATGAGGGTATGCATGAGGAGGTTGATGCAGACCTATATGTAGCTAACAATGGCGATGATACTAACTCAGGTCTAACACTAGACCAGCCACTTCGCACAATTTTTAAAGCGAATACTTTGATCAGTAGTAATAGAGATAATCCTAAAACAATACGACTAACATCTGAAACCTATGAACATGATTTATGGGGTCATTCTAATATACCAATAGGACTTAAAAGTAACACTATACTGCAAGGTGTTTCTGCAGAGGAGACAAAAATAATTGGTAATCCTGAAACATTTAGTTGGGGTAATGGGGTTATCATACCAGAATTTTTGGGAAAGAATATTACAATAAAAGATATGAGTATTAGCAATGGAGAAGGATCTGCTGTGTTAACAACTTGTATCGACAACTTGATAATTGAGAATGTAGTGTTTGAAGCTAGCAATATTAATAGTTGGACCACTCTATATATAGATGGAATATATATTAGTAAAGTTAAACTTGATAATGTAATTTTTAGGAATAATAATTCAATAAATAGTTATCCAGCTTATACAATTAAAGCATTAGATGTTGTTATGAATAATGTTAAGGTCTATAATAACACTTGTATTAATGAAAATGGAAAAGGAATAGGTAATGTGGAAGCTATGAATAGAGTAGAGGTTACTAACTCAGAATTTATTAACAATCAATGTACTTCAGACAATACCGGTCGGACTCTATTTAGATTTTTAGATTGGGGTGACTCATTAGAAGTTGTAATAGACAACTGCCTTTTTGCTAACAATGTTGCTGGTGAATGTAAAATGTTTAGGACTATGGGAGAAAATACAACAATATCTAATTGTACTTTTGCCAATAATAGTGGATCTCCTAACTTTGGAACTATAATGAATAGTGGCACAAATACAGTTTATAGAAACAATATCTTTATGAATAATAATCAACCCTGGGATTTATCACTTACTAATGAAGTTTTAGACATAGATAACTGTCTTTTTGGAGATTCAGACTTAGTAGTAAGTAATCTATCTGGAGCAGAGCTAATATTGGGGGATAATAATATCTATAACCAAGACCCACTTTTTGTAGGAGGAGATCCAGCTTTAGCATCTTACTATCATTTAAGAGGTGGAGACATAGGAGAAGTGTCACCTGCCATAGATGCTGGTTCTAATAGTTTTGCTTGGCTTCCTGATTGGTTTTATTTAGCAGAATTAGATCTATATGGCAATCCAAGAATACATAATAATATAATTGATCTTGGTTGTTATGAATACCCTGGATATACCCCCAACTTAGATGATGAGCTTGAGCTTGTAACAGACCTAAATGCAAGCAACTACCCTAATCCATTTAATCCAAAAACTACCATTCAGTTCAATAATCCACAAACTGGAAAAGTAAGAGTTGATATCTACAACGTTAGAGGACAGTTAGTGAAGAATCTATTAAATGACACACTTATTCAAGGCCTTCATAAAATTGTCTGGAATGGAACAAATAATGCAAATAAATATAGTGCAAGCGGTGTTTACTTCTATAAAATTAGAAGTGGTAATGCCACAGCAACTAAGAAAATTATTTTGATGAAATAGTATCATATGACCCCATGAGCTATAAATCCTGTTAATAGGGGTTTTATAAGGCATGATTAATATGATAAATAAATTAAAGGCACGGCATTAGTCGTGCCTTTTTATATTAAATCACTTTGAAGTTAATTATCCATAGCTCGTTGATTTTTATATTTAATTAACTCAAAGTTCAGCTTAAGTGAAGAATGACCATAATCTATATAGTTAAGATATTTCAGTCCGTTGATATCATAGATACGCAAATGGAATCAGCTCATGATAGTATTATAAATCACACTGGCTCAGGCAGTAATAAACAGCATCACAGATTTCTACAACTGATGGTTCTGATGTTGAATCAAAACTATCAACACTATTTTCAAGTAAAGCTGATAATGCTCACACCCATAATTATGCTAGTACAAGCCATGCACATAGTACTGATGGTGTAAAAGATAACCAAGGTACTTCTTTAACATCTATTCTTAGTCAATACGATAATAGATTGGGTAGTATTGAAAATACCCTGGAGTTTCTATCGCCAGATCTGGAAAAGGTGAAAGTGTCAGCATTTATAACTAATCAAGCTAGTGGCATTAGAATTATGTGTAGTGTCGTTCCTTTGATAAACATACATAACTGGAACATACGTATTATTAAAGCTGGTCGAACATTAGCTGAAGTACTCAGTGCCAGTTCTTTTATATTGATCGATGAGGATTCATTAGAGGGCATATCTGATGGTGAAACTGTTGAAGTAGTTGTTACTGCTATATCGGGTCAAAGCAGTCAGACAGCCGTTTATTCGCACAAGTTTATGCATATTAACACGCATATAGAAGATAGATTAAACAGTGTTGAACATCAACTTACTATTGGAAATATCATAGATGCCTTTGCACAAGATGCTGATGCCTTGCAAGCACTTGCCAATGTACTTCATTCATCAAACACATTAGCCCAGAAAGTAGCTGAGTTAAGATAATGAATTCAATAAGAGAAAACACACTTTTTGATTTAATTAACAAAAAGACAAAACCGACCATCTCAACAGATAAGGATATAGCCTTTATAAAGCCTATATATTCAACTGTTGATGAGAAAGAAGACTTAGGAATCCAGGATCAGAACCTCGTTCTATCAGGTGATGAGTTCCCAAGCTCTGCAAGAGATGGTCAGATATTTGTAAAGAACGGAAAAACATATATTTATAAGGAGAATAAATGACTTTTAAAGATTTACTACAAACACAAAAATTAGAACTAACTAAGGAACATGAAAAGCTAAGAAGAATGATTAAAGATTCAAATGAGAGACTACTTAAAACTGAAGGAGCATTATTAATGATACAACACCTTGAAAAGAACGTATTAGAAGAGGAATAAGATGAGTGGTGTATGGAGAGAAATACTTGATTCAGAGAAGCTAGGAGTTGCAGGTGGTGTTGCTCAGTTAGATAGCTCAGGATTACTTAAAGATACTCAAGTACCATCTATTCCTTCTACGAAGATTACAGGCTTACTTGCAACAGGTATCATCCCTGATATAGATGCATCTAAAATCATATCTGGAACTCTTAATACAAACAGATTACCTGGTCTTGATGCATCTAAAATAACTTCTGGGTCATTTTCATCAAGCAGAATACCTACACTAGAGCAAAGCAAAATTAATGGTTTACCAACAGCTCTGAATAGTAAAGTTAGTACTTCAAGAAAGATAAATGGAAAAGCATTAACAGCTGATATATCAATAGATAAAGGAGATGTAGGTTTAGCTAATGTTGAGAATAAATCCTCTGCTACTATAAGAGCTGAATTATCACTAGCTAATGTTATTGATACAGGCTTAGACACCTCTTCTCTGATAAAGAAAGTGACTCAACTTCCAGCATCTGGGGTTGATGGACAGATGATTAAGCATAATGGTTCTATCTTTGTTTGGAAGGATACTGTCTAATGTGGCAGAAGATAATTCAAAACAGAGATCCAAAAGACATATATGCTGATGAATTGCAGTCTTATGAATATAACCTTGGAGAAGTATCACCTAAAGAACCTGAGTTTGATCTAGCAGTTGGAGGTCTAATCATAACTGTAAAAGTTCCTGTACTGCTAGTAAGTTGGGAAACTGTCTTTCAGGATAAAGAAGATCCTCTGTTCCAGATATTTAAATACTTACCTGGTTATGTTGATATAACAGAAGTATATCACGAAGAGTTGATTAAAGATGCTGTTGCTGGAGTAAATCAAATAGTCAATAACATCTATTTAAGTCCAGGAAGGTACTATTTTAAACTATCAAACTGCAAAGTAGCATCATGCCCAGCTAGTTCATTTATGCCTGAAAATAGCTTTATAATGCTTAATGATTGCCATGATAAGAGTGATATTCCTACCTGGAATCAATATCCTACAAGCTCTCTTTGGATAGCTTTTTATGCCTTAAAATTTAGGATAAAAAAAGCTGATTTATACTTAGGATTTGAACCAAATAAACTACCAGACTACATGTTATTTGAGGGTGCTTTTTATCATTCAATTGACCCAGGTGGTTATGTTAGAACCTATATATACCACGATAAACAACAGCTAATGGAAGGACAGAAAATTTAGCAAAAAAGTAAGCCCATCATTTCGATGGGCTTACCTCTACCATGTTCTTACAGCATAAGTAACATCTTCATATTCAAATTAGCTTAGGTCAATTTTAGCAAGTCTTGCTATCTTATCAAACAACTGACCTAATTCATCACGTTGACCAGTTTCGATTAAGGTTTCTCCTGTCATACCATCAAGTAAATTATATGCATAAACTGCGTTTTTAATAAGTTCAATTTTAATATCTTCTTTAGCTCTTAAGCCAGCTTTAGCTAAATCTTCGATTAGTGTGTCCATAATTTCTACAGCTCTATCACAGTTTTCTTTGCTATATTGAGTCATGCCATCATTAAAATATCCTCTCCAATTTTCAAATGGGTAGCTTGTTTTTACCTCTTCTAATCTCTCTTTATAAGTCATAGTTAACTCCTTTTAGTTCATTAATTTATGTCTCTACTTTAGAACTTTGATGAAAGAAGTCAAGTTAAATAGACACTATTTTTACAGATAAATACAGACTATTTAATGAGTTACAGCGTTATTAATGCTACCATTGAATCAACTACTTATTAAAATATATGAGCAAATGGTAGGGAGTCGTTTAATAAATAAGTTTGATTATAAATATACTGTTTTAATAGTGGAATAGCGATTAAGTATTTAACTTATAAGCTTTTAGAGCAGTAAATATACTAATAATGGAAATAGTGCCTTCACTTTTTCCATCTCAACACTTATGGAAAAACCTGTGTCATAAATTTAGACTGTAAATATTGGCTATATGTTTAATAGTTAGTACTTTATGAAGTGGAAATAATGGTGTCACCCAAATGACAGCTATTTTTCCTTAATGGCTGATGTTAAAAGCAAAGAGGAAAAACTTCAGTCACTTGTAGCTTTCACTAATGACATAAGTTAAATGTTTAATGTGTGGGATTTTAAAGGGTATAAAAGTCTATTCAATATGTAGCAAGATGGAAATCACGCTGTCACAACAAGGAAATAACGTCTGTCACTTTATATAAAATATAAACATAAAACATACATAACCTGCTTGAAATAATACATTTTGTTATTGAGAAATACAGAATCTAATCTTATAAAAGGCAAAGCTTTTTAATTTGCTTATACTCACTTCGTTAGTAAGAAGTATGGCGTGCCAAGGCGAAGTATGAACGAACCCAGAAACTTAAATCTGAGACCGTCTTCGCATCTAAAGATGCTACGCCGTGTCAGTCTTCTACATTCACTTCGTTCATTACGAAGACTGGTGGAGGTGGCGGGATGAATTTCGAACTTTTATGTAAAAATCTAAAGGGCAACCCAGAAAGATTGCCCTTTTATTATTCGTGTAATGTGTTTTAATTAGAGTTATGCTGTCTATAATATCTTTTCTTAGGATTTTTAATCATATTTTCAATCTCTTTTAGACTCACTTTTCGTTTTTGACGTATCAAGCCTTCAAGCATACTTAATATTTCATTATCTACATCCTCATAAGCACTAACACGATAGAACATAAATTTATTTGAAGCGCCATCATTAATATCGGTATAATCATATACTTCAAGAGATGATTTATTTTGGTGACTTCTAACTATATATTTTGATTCAATCATCACTAACAAATATCGGGACGACAAAAGCATATATTAATTTAAGTCATTTACCAAAATCTCAAGTTCGTCTCTTAATGCAATCAGCTCTTTTACTTCTTGCGATGATTCTGAAATTTGAGATTCAATACTTTTTCTTGCATTGGTTATTTTATTTTCTATAGGAAGAAGGACTAATTTAGTTACTTCATCCAACTGTTCATACATAGCGTTACTGCACTCTTCAGCGACTTCAATATGCTGGGTATAAATTTCATGTCTTGCATCATCAATTTGTCGTTCTTGTTTTTTTTCTTTTACAGCATCATTGATCTCTAATGCTACTGAAAATACTTGCAGAACTGGTCCAGCAACTTTCGCTATTTTCGATACATTTTTAGCCCACTTTACAGCTTCCCAGGGTTTAAATTTTTTCCCAAAAAATTTCGCACTTTTGTAAACTACTTTATGTAGATTACTACCTGCTACTTCAGAAGATCTAAAGAATACACCTTTTATTTTAACACCTTCTTTTGTTGCATTTTTTAGAATTGTCCCACCAATGGAATTTGCTATGTTTTCAAGATTTTGTAATTTACTGGTATTATTAAAATTTTCTTTTTTAATTCCTGAAGTGTTTTCGAAGTTTGTATTAACATTGATTCTATTTATCAAGGTTTCTGATAGTGTACAACCAAGTACATCTTCTATCTCGTTATTTACATTATCTATAATTTCTTGAATTACTTCATAGAATTCTTTATTGGCAATTTCATTAAACTTTTCGATAACAACACCATTATTATTGAGCTTGTTTTCAAAATCTTCATCTGTGATCAAATTTGATATTTTTGATCCTGCACTTGCAATTTTATTGTACAGATTGTTGATTACACCTTTTCCTTTCAATTTCATATTATTTCTATTTCTTAAAGTAGTCTTGGATAATCTGTTAAGTATTTCTATATACGCATCATCTTCAGAAGAATTTCTGGCAGTTAACAATATTGCTTCATTAATATAATTCAATAAAATTCTAACGGGAGTATCTAATTTAGCTAGGATTTTTTTATCTCTTACAAATCCATTAAACATTTCAATAAAATGAGAAAAATTACTCATTTCCATAAGGTCTTTGTCGTTTTCTTCTTCAGCATCAATATAATCACGAGCATCAAGAAAACATAAGTTTAAATTATCAACCGAAAATGGTTCTAATGAATCTTTTATACTATCACTATAGTTTTTGGCTTTAGTAACAAATTTACCACTCTCTAATGACATCTTATTTACAATCAGCATCATTTTTTGTTCATAGTTTTGCTTAAATGCCAATTTTATAAAATCTTCTGTTGTAATATCATCAAAAAGTTCTGAGGTGATACAATAAACAAGCAAATCCATTTTGCTCATAATTCCATAAGTAATTGCATCATGATCTTTTCTTTCTGTACCGATTCCAGGAGTATCTACCAAGGTTATATTATTCCACTTATATTCAGCGGTCTTATCTGTTGCAATATCGGCTTCAATTTTTATGTCACGATCTCCAGTTAAAGCTGATATTATAGTAGATTTCCCTGAACTATATTCCCCCACAAATGCTACTTTTAGAATATCCTGATCTCTATACTGCTTCATTTCAGTCTCGTAATTTATTTGTAAAGATCCAAGTTTCTCCTGATTATTTTCTATAATATTCTTGAATCTTTCTTCAAAAGTTTCAATTTTTTTGTTTATTTCAGCAACTTCTATCGATTTCATGATAGTCTCCTTTGTTCATTGATCATAAGTTTTTCCTGCAAAATTTTATCTAAACCATTTTGTTTTTTAGAACCAACTCCTTTGTTTAGTGTAATCTCCATATCTATTCCGATATTTCTCTTCACCGATGCAATTGTGTTAGCAATATTTTCATCAGTTAACTCACCTATTTCATTATTCAGCCAATCAATAATCCTTTTAGCATAGGCATAATTTAGTTCATCTTTAGATTCCTCAACAGCTATCAATGCTTTATTTAACACCTCTATTGTCTTATCAAGATTTGCAATCATTAATTCAAAATATCTTTCGATATCATTTTGAATACTATTAAACAATTTTGGCAATTCATCTTCAATTATATTAATTGAATTAATTTTTGTATCTTCTATTTGCTTATTTAATACTGTTGATATCTTATCAATTTTCTCAGCTTTTTGTTTTGCTTTTGATTTGAAAAAACCGGAAACAAACTGAAAAGCAACACCTAAGCCAATTAGAGTCCAGCCAATAGGACCAGAAAAAATCAAAGCAATTGAACCTGCTACACCTGAAAGAACGCCTCCCCACCTAAAAATATTTTTCCACAAAGTACTCGATTTATCATTATCTATCTCGAAATCATTTTCAAACATTGCTGATAGGAGTTCAATTTCTTTACCAATCTCTTCTAGAAGTTCATTTATACTTTCAACAAAATCTGATTGAGCCTGCTTTACTAAATCTTTTATTCGTTCATCCATCTTGATTGTTTTAAGATGTACTTTCCATTGAAATTCGATATCACTTTTCTTTAGATTCCAATATTTATCTGTAAAATAAGGAATGGAATTCTGAACATCAAAATAAACTTCATTAATTTTTATTAGTAATTGCTCGATAATTAGTTTCTTAGAATTATCAATCTTCTTTTTTGCTTCTACCCATTTTTCATTAATAAATTTCATACTTTGATTGTAATTAGTTTTTTGATCATTCAAAACTCCCACAATATCTTGAAAGTCTTTTACTGTGCAGCCTAGAAAAGTTTGAGAACGTCTTAAAGTCCCATTATTTATCACTTCGTATTGAAGAGAATTCAAAAAATTATGAATTCTGCTATGCTGGTATAATTTTTCATGGTCTTCAATCTCTTTTTGTACAGCTTTTTTCGCTGCGAGAAGCTGAACAGGAATAATCTCAAAATTATCATTTCCATAGTATTCATTTGCATAACGTCTTATGTGTTTTATATGTCCACCAAGTTTTCGCGGATCATCAGAAAATTCCTTTTCAGGATTTTTCATAAATCTTTTCAATCTAACTTCATTATCGAGATTTTCTTTTACATTAAGCAAAATTATTAGAGCTTTTGCTTTCTCTTTAAGAATTTTTAGGAATCTGAACTCTGTTTCTTTTTGATTGTTGTTTGTTAGCACAAAAACAATTAAATCAGATTCATCAACAATCCCTTTTGCAATCTCTTCATCAGATTTTCCACCAGGAGCTCCAATTCCGGGAGTATCAATTATTCTTATGTTTTTCCACTCATATATCCTGTTCAGCCTTGTTGTACGTTGTTTACCTACACCAATCTCTTTCCCATCAGATTTTGTAATAATAGAATGTAGGGTACTTTTCCCAGCTTTTGTCATACCTACAAATGAAATAGTAAAATATGTAAGGACTCTCTTCTTTTTTGTACTAGATATCAGTAAATTATCAAGTTTATCAAGTACATCCTCATTTATTTGTTTATGGTGCTTTTCGAACAGTTCAACAAGCGTTTTTGCATTGTCAGATTTACCTTTTGTTGTTTCTTTTTTTAGATTAGCAACATTTCTTTGAAGTTTTGTTGCTAAACCTTTCAGTTCAATATCTATATGTTCTACTAAATTAATTAGAAATTCAAAATCACTACTCGCTACGATCTCACAATTTTTGACTGCTTCATCATATTCAGGACCTGATAAGAGAATCTCATCTTTAAGAGTTTTCAATTTTTCTTTCATCTCATAGCTTAAAAAAGCTGAAGCTGTTTGAACAAATTTTGGTGAGAATATTTTCTCCAGCTTTATCAAAAATTGTGCATCCCTGGATAGTTCAATACTGCTTTTAGTTTTTTCCTTATATTCTTTATCACAAAATTCTTTAGCTTCTTTTTTAATCTGATTTATTTTTAGATTATCAATATCCCAGTACTTACTGATCATTGTGATCATTTCAATTTCTTTTTCGTCCATATAATTATCAACTGAAGACATGATGAACAAAAATTTTATGCATTCATCTCTAGATTCTTTAGGGAATCTATAAATTATTTCTTTTATCTGAATGCAATCATCACTTAAACTAATAATTTTTTGTTTTTCATTAATGATGTTATCGGATAAATTCATTTCTTTAGCATATGCTTGAAGCATCTCTTCTTCCGAGTTATGGATTTGCTGATCAACACATATTAAGTGAGACATTAACAAAAATATTTTCTCTTCAACATTCATTAGCTTACCCCCTCCCCTTTGTATCTTACATGAAATACTAACGTAAATTACAAAAAAGCTCTCAAATTTCATTTCATGTTACTTACCAAACAAATCGTAAAGATAATTGTTGTCAATATTTTTATTGTACTCATAATTCTTATAAAATTTTATACTTAGTATCGTAATGATTAATAATATGAAGATTTTAGATCCTTATCATTGTTTTTACTTCACTCAATGTAATTGAGTAAACTAAATCACTATTATCTAAAGTAATACTACATAGGAACATACATAGCTATATTGAACCTTTATTTATTTTTAACAAGAATTCTGCCTTACATATTGAGTATATTAGCTCAATATGTAAAACAAACAGCAATAACTATAATTTCAGAATCATATTATAACATTGAATAAAATAATATGAGGTAATTATGAATTATGTTGAACCAATAAGAGATTTAAAGAAACTTTTTAAAATGAAGAAGTTAATGAAGAAAGAAGGAAAATTAAAAGAACTAGTACTTTTCGAAATCGGGATTAAGACAGGATTACGGATTTCCGACATTCTTAAATTAACATGGAATGATGTATATTCCGAATTTGGTGAAAATCCGACTTTCCGACAGTCAATAGTGATAACAGAAAAAAAGACAGGCAAAAGTAAACAGTTCCGACTTTCCGACAGTGTCAAAGAATCGGTAAATCAGCTTATAGGATTAGATAATCCCCAGAAGACAACATTTATATTCATATCAGATTCAAACAGCGTTACAGCATCGAAATCAGCCTGGACGAGACAATATGTTTGGCAATTCCTAAACGATTATGGTTATCGTTCAGGAATTAAAGAAAAAATAGGTACGCATACCATGAGAAAAACTTTTGGTTATCACGCTTATAAGAATGGAGTTGATCTTTCATTATTAATGAGAATCTTCAATCACTCCTCTCAAACCGTTACTTTGAGGTATATAGGTATTACTCAGGATCAAATTGATGATGTTTATATTAATCTGGATAAAATACTATAAAATCAATAAAGAAAGTGTTCAGGCACTTTTTTTGTATATTTGGCTTATTCTTTAAAAGGGAATTAATTCAACTTTTCATCTTTTGAATATGGTATTTCTATAGAATAACCATATTACTTAATACAGCTTAAGTTTCATAAAGTGAGAAAGTGAAGTTTTTTTAGAGTTATTTTATTATCAATTACTATTCAAAAG
>Ga0265294_10006840_pt1 | contig 13626 bp, 10 predicted proteins | sample MunlanPumphouse3_FD_192504 | JGI IMG/M metagenome (GOLD analysis project Ga0265294, IMG submission 192504) | Groundwater microbial communities from a municipal landfill in Southern Ontario, Canada - Pumphouse #3 | ecosystem: Environmental > Aquatic > Deep subsurface > Groundwater | place... | reverse complement strand
CATTGCATAAATTTTTGTTTGCCATGCTTGAATAATGTCATCTAATTCAATAAAATTAACAAGTTCTTCTCCATCAATGTTTTGATAGAAGGGTTCCTCTTCTTGATAGGTTCCGTCAAACACATACGACGAATTAAGAACTGTTAAATAATAATGAATCTTTTTAAAAGGAAGGCCTGCTTGTTTTCTTGCCTCTTCAACAATCATTTTTTCCACAGCCATATCAAAAACATAACGACCAACCCCACTGTATCTATCATATAGTTTTTCATAGGCACGATTAAAGGGTTGGGCCTCCATATCTGGATAAGTCGCTAGCTGATAACTGACTCCTTGACGAGTAAACAATGGATAATGAATCTTTTTAATTCGAGGACCTAATTCCTTAAATTTTTTAGACGTCGTCGCTTTAACTTCAAAAATGTAAATTTCGTTCTCTTTTTCTAAATAGCCATCTAAATAGCAATAATATTGATGACGATTGTTTTGATAAGTAAACAATTTTTGCTCTTTGGTTTTAAGACTAAAATGGATCGGACCATGAAAAGTTTTCTCAGCGATTTTCATCGCTTCTTCTTCGAGTTTATTGTAATATGGGAGCAGTGCTTCCATTTGCTTATCAATCACTTCAATGAGGTCATCACCCGACTCTTCATCAAACATTGTATATAAAAGTTCTATTAAATCATCTTGATCATCATCGCCAAAAATAGAAGCGCCACTTGCAAGTCGCTTCTTGTATAAATCATCCAGACTAGCTACTCTTGGACAACGCGTATATTGTTTAAAAAGAGTTTTTGATATATTCATTTGCTTTACCTCTACCAATTCATTTTATCAAAAAAGTTGATGTTTATCAATCATTTGCTTTATATTATATGTAAATCTTTAAAAAAATCCTCGCAAAGAGGATTTTTAAACTTAATTTAGTGAGTTCTTTTATTCCATAAGGCTATCGCCCCTTCCTTTTTTGCTTCCAAAGCTTCCCATGGAAGAACTCCTTCAATAACGGCTGCTTCAACGAGTTCCATCATATAATCAGCATAAGGAATAAGCGACTTAATTAAATGCCAATCCACTTCTCCATCCAATATTTTTTGTAACAAATGATGGTGTGATTGATCTTCTAACAAGGGGATTAACTTTTCAATTAATTCATTGCTGACTTCATAATCGGTTTTTTCAAGAAGATCTAAGACATTTTCATCATTTAAATATTCTGCCAATTCAATAATATGAGAAATTTCAATGCCTTTGACCTCTAAATTTTTAGATAAAGCGGCTAGGGTAGAAGGCTTCAATAGTGGAGCCAAAGCAATTAATTCTTCTGCATTTTCCACAGGCATGGTCGTTTTTCCAGTTGCCACTTGTTTTAAAATCAAGTGTTCTCCTGCTGAAGCCCCTCCGGCATGGATGAGTTCATCTAGCGTCCGATCAAAAATAGATGCTATTTGAATCAAAATACTCACATCGGGAAAACTATCTCCTAATTCATAACTTGAAATGGCTTGTCGAGTCACTAATAATTTATTAGCCAATTCACTTTGAGTCATATCCGCATTTTTTCGCAAGCGAGATATATAAAGCCCCCACTTTTTCGTATTAAACATATTAAGACCTCCTAAGTAATCCCATTATATCAAACATAAATGGGAATGTCGAGCAATGATTACTTGCGTCTAAGCGGGGTTCTTAAAAATAGGATTTTCGATATCGAAAATCCTTTTCAATTATGATATTTTTTGCTTCAAAAGCGATAATAACCATTCTAACACCATGATAATCATAATTAATAAAAACGTCCAAGCAAATACTTTACCCATTTCAAAATTTTGTTTTAAAAACAACATTTCGCGGCCGATCGATAAAGTCGGTTGACTAATAAATTCACTCATAATCATAACTTTTAATCCCAACCCCAACGATTGAACAAGCCCCGTAAATAAAAACGGTGTAATCAGTGGTAAATATATGGCTTGTATCACTTGAATATTGATACCTGATAACATCCGAACATCATCGAGAACGTTGTTATCAATTGCTTGAAATCCTTGATAAACGGCCTCATATAAAATCGGAAAAATAACAAATCCCGTAATAAACAAGGGACTGTATTCATGCCCAATAAGCACCAATAAAATAATAATAATTGAGGCGACCGGAATAGTTTTAAGTAAGGCTATTTGCGGACGAATAAACGACGCAAACTGAATCCGCCGAATCGATACCCCCCCCAACACCAAAGCAAGTATAAACGATACCCCCACCGCTAGAAACAATCGCCATAATGTGGTCATTAATACCACATACGTATGCTTCATCGCAAGCAAAATCCCTAAATCATGAAACGTCCTCCACGGCGTTGGAAAAATAATATCTTGATGGATCCAAAGCGCCAGGCCACTCCAACACAAGCCAATAAAAGCAATTCCTAGAACATAATAAAAATTCTTTTTATTGAATAAAGTTTTCATCCGGAAGAACACCCCCTAAGATGTGAGCGTTGTATTGATTTATCATAGCAAAATATTGATTCAGCTCTGTTTGACAGGTTATGCTTCTCTCATAATAGATTTGACTACGAGGAATGCTGTGAATCAAGGTCTCTTCACCCAATGCTTGAAAAGTTGGATAAACAGTCGCATCTAACTTTAATAGTTGTGCGACATATTCTGTAGTATTTTGGTTGAGAAAATCGATATTTTCTTTCACATCATCTAAAAATTGAACCACCTCTGGCCTCATGGTATGAATAAATATTCCTGCCTGGGGAATAAGAGAAATTTGATCACTTAATATAGATTGTAAATCAATAATATTGATTTCTAATCCCATTTGTAATTCCAATTTACTTAACACAGGTTCAGCACATAAAATATAATCAACCGTGTTGAACCCAATAAAACGATTTGAGACTACCTCATTAACACTGGTCTCGTACACCACGTCTGATGTTACTTCTTCATGAGCAAGCGCTGCTTTTAGAATAATATCAGGGGTGTTTGCTTCCCCATATGCTGCAACTTGTTTTCCTTCAAGATCTTTTAAATTAACAAGAGGGGTCGCCTTTTGACTCACAATATAGGAATTCCCGGTCGTTAAAACAGCAGCAAAATGATAACTAGTGGCCTCACTTAAATATAGTTTTGCTCCTGCTGTAATGGGTGCAACAATAATATCGTAATTTTCTTGAACTAATTCGCTTGTTAAAATATCAGGTCCTGATACAATTTTAAATGCTAAATCAGAATGATTAAATAATCCCCCTAACGCAATCGCAGGAATACCATCTGGTAATAAGATGGTTAAAACTCCTTCTTCTTCCTTTTTGCATCCACTAACACCCGCTAACACGATGAGTAATAATATAACAAAATACTTTTTCATTTTTTCTACCTCTTATAAAGCTATTATACATGATATGCTATCTTCATTATCGTAACATTTGTTACACTTCATCATCATTTATTATTTTAAATCCTTCAAGCACTGATAATGATTGCTATTTTTCCCTTAATTATGGTATAATTTTGGTAACATAAGTTACATAGGAGGACCCCATGAACTCTTTATTTGAAATAGTCACAACCCAATATGCTCACCAATTAATTTTTAAAACCTATGAGCGTCAAGAATTGATTTTCTCAGAACGATCATTATGCAAAACAATGGGTCTTATCATCAAAGGAAAAATGCATATACAAACCTTTTCCTGTGGGGAAGTCCCTTACACCATCCAAACCCTCACTTCTGGAGACATCTTTGGAGAAACATTAATATTCTCGATAAATTCGATGTACCTTGGATTAGGAGTTGCTTTAGAAAAAACGAAAATTGCTTATATTTCTAAATCTAATTTAATCACCATGATGCATGATGATTCACTTTTTTTGCAAGCTTACTTACAAGAAATGGCTGAAAAAAGCATCAATCATCAAGTTCGATTAAAAGTTCTGTTGCAAAAAACAATCCGTGATAAAGTACTATTTTATTTACAAGAGCAAGCAAAAACCCAAGCGTCTTTGATGGTTAAAATCCCCACCAAAGAAGCTTGGGCAGCTTATTTAAATATTCCACGTCCATCGTTATCACGTGAACTAATTTTTATGGAAAAAGATGGACTAATTAAAAATAACCGTTATAGTATCCTCTTAAATAGTAATACTTGCTTCATATAATCTCGCGTAGTATCCACCACGATGAATTAAATCGTTATGTTTTCCTCGTTCAATAATTCCTTCTTGCCCGAGAACAATGATTTCATCGGCATTTTTAACGGTCGATAACCGATGAGCAATCGTAATCGTTGTCCGTCCATAAGACAATTCTTCTAAAGATTGTTGAATATATGTTTCAGTAATGTTATCAAGCGAAGACGTTGCCTCATCCAAAATCAATATTTTAGGATTTTTTAAAAATAACCGAGCAATCGCTAATCGTTGTTTTTGTCCTCCGGATAACTTAATTCCTCTCTCACCCACCATCGTATGATAGCCTTCATCTTGACTCATAATAAAGTCATGGATGCGGGCTTTTTTTGCTGCCATGACAATTTCTTCATCCGTAGCATCTACTTTTCCATACAATATATTTTCACGAATTGTTCCATAAAACATCACGACATCTTGTTGAACATGACCGATAGCACTGCGAAGATCATCCAAATTATAATCCTTCACGTTGATACCATCTACTAGGATTTCTCCTTCATTGACATCATAAAATCGGGGAATCAATTTGGAAATAGTCGATTTACCAACACCAGTTTCACCAACAAGTGCCACTTTTCTTCCTGCTTCAATGGATAAATTGAAATGATTTAAAATATGAGTCGCTTCACTTTGTTCATATTGAAAACTCACATTCCTAAATTCGATATCACCTTTAAAGTCTTCACGACGAATCGCATTCTCTGGGGATAAGATTGTCGGATTTGTTTCCATTACTTGATAAAACTTTTCAACTCCTGAGAATCCGTTTTGTAATTGTTCCATTGAGTTAGTAATCCGAGCAATAGGCCGAGTAAGAAAATGAATATATAAGAAGAAAGTAGTCAGTTCAATGGTAGTGATATCACCTGTCGCAACAAAGAAACTACCAAACACCAAAACTGCTACATAAGTCAAGTTCATAAAGAAGTCATTTCCAGTAGAATATAATCCGATTTCTCGGAAAGTATTTGATCTTGCTTCTTTATATTGTTCATTAATGACATCAAATTTTTTAATTTCTATGTTTTCATTATTGAACGCTTTGGTGAGACGAATCCCCCCTAAACTACTTTCTGTAATACTATTCAGTTCTCCTTGTGCGGTTCTGGCTAAGCGAAACCCATTTAACATTTTATTCCGTCGAGATAAAGAATATATAATGACAAAAGAAACAAAGATAAAAACGATAACTGTTAATAACCGACTGGTGTTAAATAAAATAAAGAAACTTCCAATAAACATAACGATTGATATAAAAATATCTTCAGGAACATGATGACTCATTTCTGACACATCGTGAAGATAGGTCGTTAAATGAGTCATCAGTTCTCCGGTTTTCTTATCATCATAATATTGATAATCTAACGTTTGAAATTTTTTATACAAATCTTTTCTCATGTCACTTTCAAGACGAATTCCCATAATATGTCCATAATAACCTATAACATACCCCAGAAAAAATTTTATGCCAAATAAGAAAACTAAAAAGCCCCCAATTAGTAAGACGGTTTCAGTCTGACCAATGAAGTCATTTAAAATTTTTTGTGTCACTTGCGGAAACACTAAGTCAATCCCAGCAATAATAAGTGCACAAAATAAATCTAATGTAAACAACTTCCAATGAGGGCGATAATAACGAGCAAATTTTCTAATCATAATCAATCTCTTTCCTCTAAATAGATAATAATGTCATTAATGATTTTTTGATTACTAGTAGAAAGTAGCATCAAGTGGGTAATGTCATCATATATAATTTTCTTCTTCTGAGTACTTACACAAAATTCATATACTTCCTCAATGGCTTTTCGAGGAACCAATTGATCAAGTTCTCCCCACAACACCAAGGTAGGACATTGGTAAGGTATCATTTCAGCTACAACCCGTTTAATAATTTTACGAAACGTCATGAAATATTTGGGCATGGCCGTATTCAAATATGCTCGAGCCACAAAATTAATCGAACGTTTATCATCTTCCATAAGAAAGTTAAGTTTTTGAGCAACTTTCTTTTCATTATTAAGTCCATGCTCTTTGCGAGCTTCTCGCATTTTTTTAGCCAATTTCCAATACATTCCCACCTTAGCTAAAGGTGCTTCTAAATTAAAATAATTATAGGCAGGGGCGAGTAACACCAAGCGATGAATAGGATACTTGCAAGCCAAATTAACTCCGAGAGCTCCTCCCATCGAAAATCCAATTACATCAATAATTTGATATCGTTTTGCAAGATTTTGATAGGTCATTTCTAAAAGTTCAAAAGTCGCTTCTTCAGTAAATTCTTCTTGATTAAACATAACACCATGACCTGGGAAATGAATACAATGAACCAAATCATATCGCGCTTTGAGCAAATCAATAATTGAAGCAAAATCATTTTCATCACTTAAAAACCCATGTAATAATAATACACATTTCATATAGTTTCCTGTTCTGTGGACGCAGGCTTTTTAGTAAACAATTTTACGATTCGATTAGGAATAAAACTCAATACATCTTTCATCACAATCGGTAAAGCTTGCATTGATTCCTTAATAGCTTCACGACGAATCACCGTTTTAGTTGCTTCTTTCACATCTGAAAATAAATATCGACGAGCAATAAATCCAATTCGAAGCGTTAAAAGAGCATTAGACATTCCTTGAATAAGGGAAGAAGCAATGGGTTTTACTAATGGAATCTCTGCTAAAAAATTCGCAGTCGATTGAGGAAAGACATCGTTAAAATCCAGTCCTTCTAGTGTTTCAGCAACCAACGCTGTTCCGATAACATTAATCGATAATTTTCCTAATTTTGAATAGGATGGCCGAAACCCGCATTTTAAAACAATCTCTTTAATCATCTTTAAATTAACAGATAAAACCGTTAACATATCGAGACGCCCATTTTGGGAAATAGCCGTAGAAATCATGACCGTGGTTGCATTTCTAATAATGATACTTCGAATTTCTTTTTTAATGGATGTGTTAAATATTTGATTCAAAGCAAGTCGCAAGTCTTCATTATTCTTAAAACTCGCATTCAATGTATTAACTTCTTCATCCTCTAAAACATTATTTTGAATAATATTTTTCGCAACTCGTTTATATATTCTGCTATTTCGATGGTTGTTTTCTTCCATCGTCGTTGTAATCGAAAATGTGGGGGCGAATAAAATAATTCGAATCGGATTAACAATAAGAAAATAGACCAAAAAAGCATAAATAATATAAAATCCATATTCTACATACGGATGGATTGTGCGCAATTTTTCTCCAAGAGAAATAGCTGAACTCACAATCATCAGTAAAATCACAATTCCAACTCCTATTAAGATTAAAATCCAAAAACGATTGCGCTTATTCATCATAACCTCCTATGACTGTTTTTTGTTTTCCTTCATCCACAGACAACAATCTTCCAAATACATGGGCTTTGCATACAAGAATCCCTGCCCATAATCACAACCCATATCCATTAAAACGGATAAAGTATCTTGATTTTCTATGCCTTCAGCAACCACCTTAAAACCCATCCCATGGGCAAGGTCGATTATGGCTCGTACTAAAATTCTAGTGTTTTTATTGGTCGTAATATTCATCGTAAATCCACGATCTATTTTTAATTTTTTAAATGGTAAATCTCTCAAATAAGCTAAAGACGAATATTCGTTTCCGAAATCATCTAATACCACGGCAATTTTGTTGGCAACAAACACTTTAAGCAACGCCTCAGCTGCTTGTTTGTTCAACATAAAAGTTGATTCAGTAATTTCAATTTCAATCGCTTGATCAGGTAAATTTGCATGTTTTATTTGATTAATCATTGTTTTAATAAGTGCCGGTTCATATAAATTTCTTGACGATATATTCAATGAAATTTGAAGATTATCTTTTACTTTTTGAAACGTAGGATAATCACTGACAACTCTTGCACATACCCATTCACTCACTTGATTAATAAGACGCGTTTTCTCGGCCAAAGGAATAAATTCTCCTGGAGATAGTATAGAATTATGATGTCGCCAACGAATCAGCGCTTCCATTCCAATACAAATATTTTCTTTTAAATCTATAATTGGTTGATACATCATTAATAATAAATTATCTTTAATGGCTTGAGGGAGTTCTCCTAACAATTTTAAAGCACGTTGATCTTGTTCATAGGCTTGATTATAAATTAAATATAGTAAAGCATGGCGTTTTGCATACAGGGCAGCCACATCACTTTCATGAAAGCGATCCATCATATTATCAACTTCATTTGATAAACTAACTCCAATTGAATACTCAATATAAATAGGAATGGCTCCACTCATCAAGTTTAACTGTTCTAAACAAGCCATCAAGGACCCAATTAATCCTTCGTAATTTGAAGTTGCTATCTCAATCCAAAAATGACGTTCATCCACATACATGACATGACTACCGGCCGGCATAAATTCACATATTGCGTGATATAAAATCGTATGAATTTTACTATATGCATCTTTACCAATCAACAAAATCAAATCATCATGATTACTAATTTGAATTGTCATAGCAATTGCATTTGATATCCCAGCATCTTCTCTCTTTTTTTCCAAATAATGGTTCACATTGGGAATTCCTGTTACTAAATCATGAGTATGATGTTCATGAAGGATAGTATTTTGAGATTTAATATAATGAAGATGTCCGCCTATCATGACTCCAATGGCCATGAAATAAAGAGTTCGATATAATGAATTGATAAATGGTTCTCCCATTCCATTCATAAATTCTAGTGACATCAAGGGTCCTACTAGTATTCCAGCAATAAGACCTGTTAATGCTGCAAACCATGGACCCATAAAGATAGCAGCAATAAGAATAGTAATATACATGGTGTGAGAAAAAGCACTGGGAATCCCACCAGTTATATGAACTATAACGGTATTACATATCAATGACAAAGCAATCACGCCACCCGCCCAATATTTAGCATGCTTGGCAGGATAAAATATAGCATTAAATAATCGTTTCATGGTTGCCGCTCCTTCTTTATTGGACTAATTGATACCCTTGTTTTATTATAGTACTATCATATCAATAAAGAGAACACTTGTCAATGTAAAACCGATACTCATTTTATCAATTTTATAGATAATTGACTCATTTATTACCCATTTTTTCAATTTTATAATAGTAATTTCCTTTTTCATCCTTTAAAGTAAAACCCACCGATAAAATGTTTATCGGTGGGTTATTTCATTCTTGATTGATCTTTTTTTCCACATAACGAGAACTCATACATTGTAAAAGACTTGCATAGTTTAATCGAAATGGAATAATATCCCCCACTTGACAACAGCCTTTAACCACTTGAACTATTAAATGATCACTACTAGAAGCCAATAACTTTATATTCAAATCCATGGGAATGAGATGATGGTAATCGACATCTTGTTTTCCGATGGCAAGAATGGCTCGCCTCATCGTTTTACTATCTTCAAACTGTGGAACTTCCCCAAAGGAATTCTGAGTGATTGTTCCTATGGGGTAACTTGGTTTTTCCTGTACTTCAACAACTTCTACCTCTAACATAAATGCATCTTGGTAAAACCCAGTAAGAGATTTCCCATAGGCCGTTTCACGTCCTAAAAATAAAGCCTCTCCTATTCGCAAATTATTCACTTCTTTAGGGAGTGAATTTATCATATATAAAGCAGATGAATTTCCTCCAGAAATGATTTCTAAAGATATTTGAAAAACACTCTCAATCTCATGCTTAATAGCAATCAATTGACCCATGTTTTTTTCATCAGGAATCACTCCCCCAAAACAAGTGAGATTGGTTCCAATTCCTTTTAAATGAATATTTGGTAACGTTAAAACCTTGGCAATAATTTGTAAATAGGGACTCGTATAAAATATTCCTTCACGAAGATCTCCTAAATCAAACAAAAATATTATTTCATATACTTTGCCTTGGCGTTTCGCTTCGTCATGAAGGGCCTGAATAGTGGCCAATTCCGATACCAAAGCAAGATTAGAATAAGTCACCACATCTTTCACTTCACTAATCATCGGAATGCGCATTAGGGCCTTCGGAAGCAAAATATCTTGAAAATCTTTTATATTTTGAATTCTGGAATCTGCCAAATATGAAAAGCCCAACGTCGCAAGCGGGGATAACACTTGGATATTCCCTGCCATTACTTTTCCGACCAAAAAGCAACTCGTAATATGATTTTCTTGACATTGTTGCAAGAGTGTTTGAGCATTATGAATTAGTTTAGGTAAAGAAATGGTTATTCTTGGGTACATCGTAGTTCCTCCCATCCAATACTTTGTAACATTAGAGCTAGACTCGCAGTGGGGTTGACTTTCGCAAGCACCCCACAAGAAGCTAAAATATAATCTCGATCAATCCAAATAGATGTTTTAGACGATGGCTTTAAACTATTTCTATCTTGTAAATCCAAGTACGATTGAATCATGTCTTTGGTCTCAGGCAATTGAGTCAAGGCCCCTCCTGTTGCAATAAAATTTTTTATTTGTCGCAAATCTTTTCCTTCAATCAAGTTGGTTTGATAACTTCCTTGATAATAATGACGCAGAACTCCGGCATGACGCCTCATTCCAACTTTTAACGCTTCGTCAATTAAACATTTAGTAAGTTTCATTTGTTGAGAGGTGGGTATTGCTTGATAAGTATCTAATAAATGGAGGAGGGTATCCTCACTAATTGATAGTTTTCGCATTAATTCATTCCGTCCAATTAAATTGACCAAATTCATGCGATTGATATAAACTCCCAAATCTCCTTCCACTGTCCGTTTAGCAAACGGTTCTGGAGTAATGGATAGGTTGGTATCTATGTTATGAGATGCTCCAATAGAAACAACATCCGTGGTAGCACCTCCAATATCACAACATACCAACTCACCAATGGTTTGCTGCAACAAGCGACAAGCCTCATAGACAGCCCCTGGAGTAGGAATAATAACTCCATTCACCATTTGATGAATATCACTCATTCCAGGGGCATGAATAATGTGTTTTTCAAAAACACGATGAATGACACTTCTAACCCCTTCAATATTGATTTCATCAATTTTAGGATATACATTTTCAGAAATAATAAGATAATCTTGTTGATTTGATGATTGAAATGCTTGAGTAACCGCATGATGATTGACACAGTTTCCAGCATAAATCACTGGAATTGATAATTTCAATTGAGCAATTTTTACTGCATTAGCAAGAGCGGTTTCACTTTCCCCATAATCAACTCCACCCGCTATCATAATAATATTCAAATTGAGTTGTTTGATTTGATTGAGATTATCCTCACTCAATAATCCGGAGGTAACCATCTTAATATTAGCTCCTGCCCCAAGAGCCGCTTCTTTAGCGGCTTTAACCGTCATATCATAAACTAATCCATGTACACTCATTTTGAGCCCACCAGCAGCCGATGAAGAGGCCATAATGGTATTGGGTTCAATAGACAGGTGATGGCGCACATTAAAATCTTCCATCGCTGCTTTTAACCCTATTTGAACATCTTTAGGAGTTGAAAGTGCTAATCCTTGACCTAAAAATTGGGGTGCAGACGTCAAATGATCAAATACATTAACAGTCGTGGTCGTACTCCCAATTTCCGCAATCAAACAATCAACTTTCATAATGTTTCTTCCATTTTTTTCAATAAGAATGTCGCCACATGACTGCCTTTAGTTCCTCGACCAAACCCCGCATCCATTCCTTGTAAACAAGCAAGCTTATTAGTCACTTGAGTTCCACCAACTATGAGAAGAAGACGACTACGTACTCCCCGTTCTATGGCATACTCATGAAGTTTTTTCATGTTTTTATAATGAACATCATCATGAGATATAATCGTGGACATTAAAATGGCATCTGCTTTAGTTTCAATCGCCGCATCAATAAATTTTTGAATTGGTACAGACGTTCCTAAATAGTCAACATCAATTCCGTATTTTTCAATTCCTCCATGTTTGATATCAATAATTTCACGTAAACCCACTGAATGTTCATCTTCTCCGGCGGTCCCCGCAATAATTTTTAAAGGATGAATTTTAAAAAAGGTCCGAATGGCTTCATCACTCATCACAACAGGTTCTTTTGGAAGGGTTAATGTTGTGATATCGATATCAAAATTAACTTTTCCTTTGATTTGAATTCGCGTTCCCTCACTTGGATGAAGGATTTCTGTATGAATCACTTCAACATCTTTTAAATTCATTTTTGCCCCAATTACCGTGGCTGCCGCTTTGGCGTGGCGAGCATCAATGGGAAGGGTCATATCAACCACCAACGTCCCATCTCCACGCCACTCAACTTCTGGTTTTAAATGAGTGGGTTGTCGATACAAAGCACATTCTTTGAGCCGCTCGTGAACATTATCTTCATCCAGTTCATCAATATATCTAATTTTTTGATGAACTTCAAAGGTTGATCCTCCAATTAAATCCGATGGATTACTTACTCCATACCGTTTGTAATGATTATCACCAAAATGACCCGTAACCGGAGCCATATAATCATCATCTCGGGAATAAATACTTTCAGTCCCAATTCCGCCTTGTTGAAAACGAACAATTCCATCTCCATTGCGTTCAGGGTATATTCCTGAATCAACAAAGAACCCTTGTTCGACCGCTTGAAAATAGCCTCCGACGTCGAGTAATTCTTCTAAAAATAAAATAGCTCTTTCCTTCAGTTCTCGCACCTTGGTCTTCATCATGCCATCCCGTCGCACTTGGACTAGTTCTGCCAGTCCATCTAAGCCAATCAACGCCTGCTTGGCGGTATCACATGCTTCAATATTATACATATGCCATGGGACATTACGACCCTCATCTGGAGTAATAGTCGATTGAATATCTGCAGACGTCAAAGCAGAAATTAATAAATTCAATACATGGGTAACCGTCGCTTCTCGAGTAGATGATTCCATATATTTGGTGTTCATTTGTGCTCTAATCTTATATTCGCTAAAAAACTCACGCAAAGCCACAGCATATGGTAAATTAATTCTTAGATCAGGAGCAGGAGTCGCAATCGGTGGAACCGATGATAAGGCAATATACTCTTTCTTCATACCTGATTTTAAAGAAAAGGCACAATTAATGGCATGTTGAACCATGAGTTCTGGCATCACTTTCCAAGCCACTTTCGCAGTCGCATTGGCATTATGAGCCCCATCAATTTGTAACATATTAGCCCATGCCATAATATGCTTGGATTCAGCAGCATCAACAAAAGAACGCACCATGTTAATGTTGCGATATAACACATTGTATTGAGGATCTTGATGAGCCCCATTAACGCCTTCTTCAGCGAACATGACTGCAATTTCAGGTCCAGCCACACCCGATACATAGGAATGATAATTAATAGGCCGTCCCACTTCATCTTCAATAAAATCTAACGCCTTGCGTTGAGCTCTC
>Ga0265294_10006836_pt1 | contig 13628 bp, 11 predicted proteins | sample MunlanPumphouse3_FD_192504 | JGI IMG/M metagenome (GOLD analysis project Ga0265294, IMG submission 192504) | Groundwater microbial communities from a municipal landfill in Southern Ontario, Canada - Pumphouse #3 | ecosystem: Environmental > Aquatic > Deep subsurface > Groundwater | place... | reverse complement strand
GAATGATATTAATTATTAATCCATCGGAAAAGCATTGGGCAAAGAGCGTATTGAAGGAATTTAGATTCATAAGTTCATCTTCACTAAGAAAGCAAACACGAAAATACCTAGTAATCTTGTTTTTTTCATTGTATTTTCTTGGTAGAACAAATTTATTATCATTTGCTTCATCAGCAAGTTGTGAAATGGTATAATTCTGAATTTTTGTTTTTAGTACAAGATTAACTCGTTCATCGATTTCCTTACTGTTTGATGAGGCAAAGGAAACATAGCCATTTATTAAGCTTTGTTTTAAAAAATGGTTGGATATCAAATCGCCAAGCTTTGACTTTACTAATGCAAAGTCCTCATGCAAAGATAACGCAATTATATTATCTTTTGGTGGTAGCTTTCCAAAATCGTTTATAATTAATAAAATCGATAAGGATTTGACAATCTTTCTTTCTAAAAGATCACTTATTTTAGATAGTGTTGCTTCTGTTCTAAACCAGATGTTACGAATGGCTTCTGAATCATCCTTTTGAAGTAATGAAGAAAAGTAGTCATATAAAGAATCATTATTTAATGTTCCGGTGTCGTTTCTAATAATAAAAGAACTAAAACTATATTCATCTGTATCTGAAAGAAAAGTAAACAAAGTTCTTTCATTTTGTGCAACAATCTCAGACAATTGAATTAAAGATATTGTAGTAATTGGATTGAGGGGAAAGCAGCCTTTAAATAACGATTTAAAATCTGAATTTTTATCAAAAATTTGACTATTTTTAATTTCAGAATAGAAGCGAGAATCTTCATTTATTTTTTTGTCGATTATACCTACTTTATCAGTTGAAATAATTGCGCCAGAAATGATTTGATAATTCTCGTCTAAACTTCTATTGAATTTGACTTCTTTGAATCTTCCCTCTACTGTTTTTAATGCATCGCTGACTGTTTTCTTATTACCTATTCCATATAGATTAAGGCTTTTGTGGGTTACGCAGCAAAAATTAATTTGTTCATTGAGAGATGTTCTATTTGCTAACTCGGCAAAATCTTGAACAAGTTTAAGATCAGACATCAAATTTTTGGAATTATCAACAAATTTTGAAAATTCATCGAAAACCAGAAATATTCCAGTATACTTTTCTGATATAAGTTCATGTAAAGTTGAAGTGTAAGCAATATTAATATCATCGTTTATAAGAGGATTAAATTCGATTCCCATTGTAATGCAACGGTATAGTTTCTTAAAATCGTTAAAAGCAAGTGGCGAGTATTCATTTAAGCCATTTTTTAAATTATCAATTGATAATTTTGTTTTCTTTAAGCAATCAGTTAATCTTTCTGATCTTAACTCTTTGTCATTTTGCCACTCATCAATTAAATTTAGACAAAGTTTATATGTGCTGTGTGGTGCTAGATTATCAAGATTATTGGCACGTAAAGATTCATCAAGCGCTATTCTAAAAGCCTGATTGAGGTCATTATAATTTGAATTAATTATTACAGGAAGAAACTTTTTTTGGCTTTTATTAAAATCATTGATCATTTCAACAAGGTCTGAATCTATTTGACCAATTTTAAACAATAATTTTTTATAAACCAAAGACTTGTCATTTCCACTCGTTAAATAAATGAGAACCAGAAGCAAAAATGATTTTCCTTTTCCATAAGGGCCTACCAAAGCTAAAGATTTTGATTTTTCTTTGCCTAAAAAAGAAGAGAAATACAATTTCAACACTTCACATATATCTGATGTAGGAATATATTCTTTTATTTTTTCTTCGTTGTTTAAATCCAATTGAAGATTTATGGATGTTTGAAAGTTTTTATTTATTTTTAAATAATCGTTATACATGTCCAAATAGCTTCCTTTCTAGTTCGAAAACATCATTTAACTTTAATCTTTTGTTAAAATAAACAGCATTTAATCCGGCCGTTTTGTTAATCCTTATTAAACCAAGACTTTGAAGGCTATCCAAGTACTGCAAGAACTTCATTTTTTCTAAACAGAAAAGCTTGCATGGACTTTCTTTCATTGACATAGCGTCCTCTATGAGGAAACTATCTTGATTAGGATAAAGATTCTCCAAGGAATAGAAAACAATTAGTGGGGATAAAAGAGTAAAAGATGGAGATGTTTTTGTATATTTATCTCTCTCTTTTTTTAATAGCCTTAGATCTGCTAAAGGACATATATAATTATCTTCTGGATTTGTTTGCCTATCTTCCGAATAATAGCTGTGTATAAATATATTAAAATCAGCTTCTATATATTTTGCAGAGATAGTAGAACAATTTTCCTTTTCTTTTAAAAAATTTGAAATATATTCTTCCATAGAATCTTTATCAAAACTTTTTTGGTCATCAGTAAAGACAATATTGAAAATAGGACATTCTTTATAATTTTTGACCAAGTTATAGTGAATAAGGAACCACGAAAAACTTTGCTCTAAATATTGATCATATTTTTGTAGTAAATTTCCAAAACTCGAAAGCTTGTTTTCTTTTCCAGATATAATATTTGCAGCAGAAAGCCAGTATTTTAAGCCCTTCACCATATTTGAACCAATTCCTAAATACATGACCCCGGAATTTTTGCTAAATATATTAGTTTTTGGATTATCATAGATTGCATTTATTGCTTTGCTAATCCATCCTTCTCGTATATAGAAACTTTCATTTTTTTTAAAGGATATCATTCTAATTTTCTCCTTTTTTTAGTCTTAATACTTTTTTCATATAACACCCGCCGTCAAAGTGCGTAACGCATTCAAGACAACCAAGACATTTTTTAGAATCAATTGAATACATAATAGAATCATGGCTAACATTTCCCGGCTTTGTATTAGTAACGGTCAAAGCATTAAAACGGCAAACACTTTGACAATAAGTACAACCGATGCATGTTTGATATTTTGTAATTTGATTTTTGATAAGAGACTCAGATAGTTTGGAATATTTAAAGCAACCTATATGATTAATTACTGTAATTCGAAGGGCTGTTGTTCCAATTCTTCCGCTTAGTTTAAGAAGTGGCAGTCCACTTTTTTTATCCATAATATAAATTTCATTTAATCTTTTGTTTCCTAAATCTTCATTAATTATTCCGAAAGGCTTAAAAAGTGTATATAGATTTTGAGTAATTGGCCTTGTTAAATCAAAATTATAAGAGTTTTCATCTAAAACGCATGGCTTAAATTCAACAACAGAATTCTTACTATATTCAAGACCGTTCCCACCTTGTCTAGCTTTCCATTTCCCAGTGTCTATGTATTCTTTCCAGTCCTTTTTTCCAACCTTTTTAGCAAACGAATATAAAATCTGATGAAAATCAGTATATTCTTTATTCATATAGATAGAAGATAAATATTCGGACCAATCTGAATTATTAGGGCAACACCAGCATCCTACTCTAGAAAAGCCTTGCCTATATGCGCTATTGAATGGTATTTGATTAGATAATAAATAAAGCCAAACATCAAAATCTAGCCAATCAATTATTGGTGAAGATGCCAGTTGCTTGGTTATTTTCGAATTGGTAGAATCTCTATCATATTTGCTTCTAGAAAGAGATTCATTTCTTCTAATTCCTTGGAAAGAAAGAATCCTATTCTTATTTTTGAATGTTTGCTCTATTTTCTTTGTAATTGCACCTGTTTTAAAAACAGTACAGCACCAGCGCATTACTCGTGAAGGCGGGCCGACCACTTGGCATAAGTCAGTAAATTTCTGATCTTTATTTTTTGCTACTAAAATTGGTGTAAAAGGATATTTCTTTCTAAAAATATTCAAATAAGTTTCTGATTCAGGGTATTCAAGAGTAGTATCACCATATATGTGGATTATTTTTTCTGTTTCTAATGCTCGCATTACTAAATTACTAGTTACTGTGGAATCTTTCCCACAACTAAAAGAGATAAACATTGAGGCTTCATCAAAGCCTTTAGAAATTCTCTTTATGTAATCTAAAGCTTCATCAGTAATAGAATTCAAGTGAACACGATTTATATTAACAAACGCGTCCAAATTTTTATTATTTAAATCCGCTTTTACAAAGCTATAATTAGAATTCTCATATTTTTTTAGTAATTCAATAATTTCTTCTTGAGCTTTCTTTTCAAAGTCTGAAAAAGAAACACGATGCTTTATTCCATCTATTAAATAGGTGTTATTACATGCATTCCATATTGATTTTCCAGCATATTTCATTGGAGAACCTTCTAAGCATTCAATCAAAAGCCTTTCCTGCGAAAAGACGGGCCTTAAATCAGTACCGATTGGTTCACATTTATTGTGACAAATAGGGCATATTTCGCTATAAGAAGGGGCATTACAATTGTGGCAATAAAAAATAGTCGAACTATCTAAAACCGTTCGTGATCCGCAAACAGGGCAAGTGCTTGTTTCACACAACAAACCATCACAATGTAGGCAACGATATTTAATCAAGTTTGAAACCTCAAAAGTAACAAATCAAGTATATCATAAATAAAAATGTTTGGGTCTTTTTTGAATTGCTTAATTTAAGACCCAGCACTTTATTACATTCCCATTATCCTTTGAAACCTATTAAAAGTTTAGCTCTTGACGGATGACGTAGCTTTTTAAGGGCTTTTGCTTCAATCTGCCTTATACGTTCTCTAGTAACATTTTGTCGTTTACCTACGTCTTCAAGTGTATGTACTTTTCCATCTTCTAAGCCGAATCGTAGCCTTATGACTTCTTCTTCTCTTTCATTTAATTGTGAGAGAACTTCATCAATTCTATCATCTCCAAGTCGTTCCATAGCATATCTATAGATGTCATCACTATTATCAGAAATATAATCTTCTAAATAATACATATTGCTTTTATTGTTTTCTAAGTTAACATCTTTATTAGCAAGGCCATTATCAACAAGGAAACTATAATTAACCTTTTCATCTAAAGAGACCATTGGCGAATCCAGAAGGAGAATACCTAAAATCTTTTCAAAATTAGATTCATCCCGAGTCTCTCTCTTTGCTTCGGATTTGGTATATCCATAAGCTTCAAAATAATGTTGAATGATTCCTTTGATAGATGATACAGAAAAATCACTATATGAATATTCTTTTTGTATATGCTTGATTTTTACTAGCTTTTCCCAAAAGTGAACAGGGATTCTAATTGTTCGTTCATTGTTTGCAAAGTATCTATAAATCCCTTGCATAATCCATGCGTAAGCATAAGTGGAAAATCTAAAACCTTTCTTGTAATCAAACATTTTGACAGCTTTCATAAGGCCTAGATTTCCTTCTTGAATAACATCTAAGGGATTTGGTGTCACATGCCATAGTTTTTTTGAAAAAGAAACCACTAATCTCAAGTTTCTATTTACAGCCTCGTCAAAAGCCCCTTCTTCTCCTTGGCTTACTCTTGCAAATAATTCTTTTTCTTCGTCTTGATCTTCTATTTCTGGGAAATTTTCAATTTGTGATAGATACCATCTTAATTGGTCATTTACTTCTTTGCTTGATTCCGTTTCGCCAGTTAAATTTTCTTGAGGCTGATTTTTAGAAACGTTGGATTTGTAAATTTCTTCGATGCATTCATCTATTTTTGAATCTTGAATGGAATCATCTAGCAGAACTTGCTGAATTTCAGGATCTAAGGTTTCTTTATTATCAGGAAGAATCAAACTTGAAACAATTGAAACATCGTTTTTGTCTAAGTAATCATAAAGATCGTCTGTTTCAGAATCAGTTAGTTTGAATTTTTTTATTTGCTTTTCTAAATAATCCTCATCGAGTTCAAAATTGTTATTAATTCCTTTCTTTACTAGATCTTCCATGAGGCGTTCTTTATCTAATTGAAAGTCGCCTTTGCTTTCAGAACTATTAGAAGTCGCCTTCTTTATTTCATTTTCAATATCAAAATTCTTGTCTTCTTTAAATAAAGAATCTGTAAACTCGATTTTATGATTATCATCTTTTTCATCAGGAAAATTCATTTTTAAAATATTCTTTATGATTATACTCTTCTTTATGAGGCTGCTGATTATTGAAAAGAGCAAATATATAAAACTCTTTTCACTTTATAGAAACACAGAAATTAAACCTCGGATTATAGACTATAATTTGCATATTAGTCTTCTTTTACGCCAGCTTTTAGCAGCTGTAATAGTTCTAACATTTTAACTAATTCAAGAATCTTATAAAAAATGTTCATAGCAACCAGTTTATTATTGAGATATAAAATCATGCTGTGGCAAAGGCTTTTTGCTTTTTTGTATTTGCAACATCTGATAATTGGTCCTCTTGGCAAAAGAAAAATCTTTTTTACTATATGTTCTATACTTTAGTTATCCTATGAAAGCATACTTACTCTATAAAGGAGAGGAATACTATTCCTTTCTAAAACCAGTATTAGATCTACTTCCTCAAAAAGGAAGAGAATTTGATTATGTTCTACTTAGCTTACAAGCATCACCTCTAAATCTAGAATTTGATGATCTTCTTAATCGTAGCTATGAGAAACCCATAATCATTAAAGGTAATCAATTGGTAGATTATATAAATGAAGAGGATTGCCAATTCATCTTTGGGGCTGTCATTGCTTACCCTAAAGGAAAAGTCCCTAATCTAACGTGTAAAGTCCTTGATCCTGAAATTGAATGCCTTGAATTTGAAAAGCTTCTTGTTAGTCTTTTCAATTCAAAAGATAAACCAATCTTTGTCTTTAATCCTTTTGATTCTACTAATACTACTATGCTCTTTTCTGATGAAGAAATAATGAAGAAGTATTTGAAACGCTATCCTTCTGCTATTGAAAGAAAGTTCCTTAAAGATGGCTCATTAGATGTTCCTAAAGAGTAATGGATTGAATGAATAACTAAATAAAGATTATCTTAATAGATTTAACTACTTTAAATGTTGATGCTGTTGCTGATTTCGCCAAAAGTAAATTTGTCAGTGCTGTTATATTTAATCCCAATAATTTGAAATAAAGAGTAGTTCTCTAGATTATTCCTTGTACATTTCTTCTATTCTCATCTCTTAATCTATAACTGCATTTCAACAGTGATTGGAACAAATTCGTAATCAAAGGTGATGTTGTACTTATCCTTGATTTGAGAAATAAAATTTGATTTCTTAACTTGCTTGAGCTCATTTATAAATGAATCATAAAATTTATCAAGTTCCGGATGCGTGCCTTCTTTTGGACGGAAGAAAACATAATGTAGTTCTGGATGTGTTTCTTTTTTAGGAATTAGTCCAAGAATGTGAGTGACTAATTGCTTTAAATCAAAATGCATACTGTTTTTTGAAGTTTCTATTCCAAAATCTCTAGGGAATAATTTGATTTTACCCTCTTTGTCTGATTTTTGTGGCTTCATATCAAAGTATTTCTTCAATACAGTAGAGTAGACTTCAGAAAGAACGATTGGGTGATAATCAGTAATCTCATGGCATTTGCATTCGTAATAGATGTTGTTGTTATAACCATCATAATGTGCATTTACAGATCTATTCTTAATCTCTTCTATCTTAAGCAGCTTTTCAAACTCAAAGTTCTTTATCTTTAAAAAATGCAAGAAACAAAGTCTAGAACTCGAGGCTACTGAATATATTTTTATCCATTTTTCATGTCCCTTAACATGATTGAATTCTAATGATCTATATTTTTCATAAGTTCCTCTGTTTTCCATTTGCTTTTGTAAAGCATATTTTGTGGGATCAAAATAAACTGAATTAGGTATAACTTGGTCTTTAAGAACTGAAGGTAAATCATCAAATAAGGCCTGGTCTAATTTTTTTCTATTTCCCATAGGTTTTCCTTTTGAATTTCTTCTAGAATTATAACACCCTTTAAATTGCTCAGTCTTCTTAACTATTGATGCACTTCTTTAAGAAGCACACTAATTCATATTATTAATAAATGATGTTCATTTTTTGGTACATAAAAAGACAAATTCTAAATAGATTCCCTACTTTTAGATATTTATAAACTTATCTATTTCTTAATTTGTTTTGCTAGTTTCTTACTATACTCTAAATAAGCAAGCCTATGGCTTTCACATAGTTTTTGGCTCATAGAGAGAGGATTTAAAACGAAAGCGTGGTCTTCTAATCTATAAAGATAACTTTGTATCTGATATTCAGATCCTGCTAAGACTACTGTTCCTCCTCCAGTTTTCTCATTAGGAGTGATTGATTCAATTAAAGGACGGTTATAGTAGATCTTCTTTAGTCTTTTTAATCCTAACTTATCTAGTTCTACTGTAGCTTTAATGAAGGAAGAACCAATAAACTGAATACCTTGAGTAATTAGATTCTTATTCATATAGTCTTTCTCATCTTTAGTGAAGGAAAAATGTTTATCAATAAGAACTAGATTATTCCTTAATTTGAATAGATGAACACTGCATAATTCTTTTCCTTGTTCTCCTAAAACTCCATAAACATAATTAAAAGAATTATCTCTATTTGAGCCAAAGAGAAATGGTCTTAATATTACTTTTCTATCTATCCCATTAGTAAAAGCAATGAAGAGATTATCTTCAATTGCTTTATTTACTAATTCATATTCTTTCTTATTAGCAATTATTTCTCTTTCACTCTGATCAAGATGAAGATACTCTTCTAGTAGTGAAAAAAGATAAGATGAAAAAGAAGTCTCTTTACATTCAGTAAGAGCAATAGTTTCAAATAGAAGCTGAGTTTCTTTATTTGGTCTTATTGAGACATAGACATCCTTAGATTCTTCTGATATATGTCTAGAAAGAGAATCAAAAGAAGACAAAGATGAAACCAGTTGATCAATCTGGACATGATTGTATCTGTTACTAAGCCTTCCCTGAAGAAAGTTCCTTCTTTGAGTAAGATTATCTTTTCTAAAATCATACATATTAGCAATTACTACATTCAGAAAAGCGTTGAGGTTCATAGAACCATCATCATGAAAGAAACCGAAGGTCTCAGCATCATAGGATAGCTTCTCATAGGAGAGATATCCCAGATTGATTTTTACCTTATCCATATGATTAGTGTACATTAAATGGGTACACTAATCAAATTTAAAACAAGCAATTTATCTTATAAAATAATAAAAAATAGGGTTCATTTCTATTTGATATTTCGATTATTTTTTCTCTTATATTCCTCCCCTATACTATTCCTAGAGGCTAGGAAAATGAGGAAAAGTAAAATGACTGAAAAACAGACACAGTATTTAATCGGTAGTTATAATCAAGTCTTTAAAACTGGTTTTAAAGACTTTCCTTCTATAGATTCTCAGGTAACAGAAGATCTTAATAAGGGAAAGAAAGGAAAAGCCTATACCTCTTGGTTTGAATCTCTTTTAAAATTTGATTATGAAGGCTTCTATACCTATGTATGGAATCATTTTGATGATTCCAACAAACATAGAAGCATCTATAAATACATTGAAAAGTCTGGACAAGAAATTCAGCAGTTGCTTTCTGATTATGGAGATAACTTTGATTTTATGATCAATAAAGATTCCTATTTTGGGTCTTATAATCAGACTTCGCCTATTGAAACTGCTAAAGTTTCCATATGTAGTCATTATATTTGGAATGAAGAGGAAGATGATGTTGATGATGAAATGGAACAAGATATTTATCAAACCGATAAATTTAATGAATTAACAATTCAGGATTCTTTTGGTCTTGATTACAAGAGCTTTTATTTCTCTTTATTTCCTATAGATGAAAAAGAGAAAGAAAAACGAACTGAAATAGGTAGAATCTCCTTCAATCATTTAGATTACATGAGCAACGATAATATTGATAACAACTGCTATGAACTTACCTTTGGCTATAGCAAACCCTTTTTAGATGATGAAAGCTTCTTTGAAGCTGCTAAAACATTAATCAACAAAGCCTTTGATGGAGGGATACTAAGATATGAACTTGGTAAAGAAGAAAAAGGAGAGCCTAGAAACAAGTATCTAATTAGAAAGGTTCCTTTTTCAATGATTTCATACCAATGCTTTAAAGATGATGATTCTTTTAACAAACTAGCTTTGGAACTAGGCTTTATTCATGACTGTGATGAAAGTGTTATGAATCAGAAACATCAAATGATAAAGATATCTCATTATTATCTAATCAATCCAGAATTCCATCGGGATGTTTGATTTCTTAGGGAACAGTAAAATAGTATTAAGGTTTTCTTTTAATAACATTTCTTATTTTAAGAGTTAGTTTTAATTCATCTTAGTTATGATTGGTCTTTAATTTCTAAGCCTATTGAACCATTTAGACATCAAAGAGAAAGCCTCTTTTTTGCACTTCTCCTGGTAGGCTTCTATCCTTTGATTTTCTTTCCACCACTTATCTTCAAGATCCTTATACTCAGGAAGATAAGACAAAAGATGGTGAATAGTATTTCCTTTTTCATCTTTGCTTATCAATTTGTCTTTGTTGTCTTCACTAGCCTTCATATTTTCATCTTCATATTTGTTCTTATAGGTACAGCTATCATCTTTGCATTCACTGAAGAGGAAGGCTATCTTCTTAATGATTCTTTTCCATTCCTTATTAGACCATTTATCTGCTAAGACCGTATAATGCTTTACTCTCTTATCACCAGGGGAATTGTAATGACTACAATCATTATTATCGATTTCAATGAATCGATTTAGTGAAACTCCAATTTTCTTCTGATTCTTTTTATAGTATTCCTCAATGAGTTCATCAGGGTAACTAGTTACTTGCTTACTAAACTCAGTAAGCATACCTGGTATGATTTCTAAGAACCAGTTGTTGATACAGAAGAGATCATTGTCACAGTATCCCTTTATAGCTCTTTGCTTAGCTAGATCTTTTTGCTCTCTCTTGTTATACACATCGTATTGGTAGACATTAAGCTTATTCTCTTTCATCTCACCATCCACGTAATACTCTTCCAATCTCGTTATAGTATTTAATTACTTTTCTTACTATCTTAGGGTCTTCACCGACTTTTCCCATCTCATTACACCTTTGTAAAGTCTTTTCTAATCTCTTCTCTAATTCTTCTTTACTCATAGTACGAAGAGCAGCCATGGCTTTATCGTATGGCATTTCCATGATCTCTTCGTCAGTATATTTCTTTTCACTCATTTCTTTATTCCTTTCATCTAAAACCCATAGCCCTAGCTAAAAGCTAGGGCTAGAGATAGTAGCCTTAGTATCTTTTACTATCAACAGATGATGAAATCATCTATCGATATTTTTCAAACCATCTTTTTCTGCTAAAGCTTTCATTAAAGTCAAATATATCATCTGGTTAGGATGGTAACGGAAATCGGAGAAGATATCGATTCCTTGTCCTTCATAATGTTCTAATATAGCCGCAGCCACGGCTGGACTTCTAGAATCTCCATACATACATTCACAGATGAAGTGATATCCCTTTTTGTGCCATTCGTCGATGAAATCAGCCATAGGTTTAGCCTGGGAGAACCATTTTTCTGCATCTTCATGTATCTGTATAAAGTCCAGGTTGATTAAACACAGCTCAAATGACGGGATGGATTTTGGTATGTAGGCTTTCTCCCCCTTGTAAGGGTAGAAAGAAATGACAGCAGTCTTCTCAGCATCGTGGTCCAGTCTATCGGATAAATTTTCAAGGGAGCAGACCTCTGCTAATCTTTTTCTTTGTTGAATGGCCTTAAACACTTGGTCTCTTCTAAAGATAGATATAATATTTCTGGTTTGAAGATATTTGATGATGTCTTTGCTTTCAGCATGACTCATATCGAAGGAGGTCGAAAGTCCTTTCTCGGAAAGGAAACCCTGGGTATTCAGCAAATCTATAATTTCTCTATAATTGCCGTACATTTTGCTTTTTTTCTTTTTTAGAACCCTAGCTTTTAGCTAGGGTTAGAGACAGTAGTCTTAGTATTTAAATACTGTTTATAGATACTATTGATTTCGTTATAGACCAGATACTTCTTCTTCATTAAAGCCTGAGTAAGCATCTCTACTAAAGCCCAGTTCTTCTTAAGAAGGTATTTAGTAGTTGCATAGGACTCTTCTAATTTACTTCTGGTTAAATCTTCAATCTCACCAGTCTTATCAGAATAATCTCTTGCAATTTTCATCTCACAAATTCCATAAAGACGGTTAGAAGAAATGAGGTCCTTTACATAGTTAAAGGCTTTTTCGAAATCACTAGAAGAACCGATATCGGTTCTTCCATATTGGATTTCAACTGCAGCACCGCCAGCTAAATAGCCATAAACTATTTTTTCTTCATCCTCAAGAGAATTGACAGTATCTAACTTAGAATTGAAGTTCACAAACCCAGTATTAGATTCCGGTCCTTTAATTAAGACAGCTAAGACCATATCGCAGGAACCACCTAATAAGCCGGCTGCCAAATGACCTGCTTCATGGTAGGCAGTATTTAAGGTACTAGCCGAAGAGGAATCACTGATTCTCTCACTTTCATCGATTTGACTATTGATGACAGCTTTAACGATGTCATCTAAGACAATTTCTTTTCTGCCTTCATAGGCAGAAGCAATACCGGCTTCGTTCATGATGCCTTCTAAGAAGGCACATGAACGGTTCTTCATGAGCATGGCAATGCTTTCGATATCAAGATTCTTAGCCACTTTCTTGTTAGAAAGATAATGATTGATGATTAATTTAGAGTCTTCAAGGGTCGGAGTAGTGATATGAATACTAGTATCAAGTCTTCCTTTTCTAAGTAAAGAACTCGGGAGATAGTCAGTGTAATTAGCAGTAGCGATGACAAAGACCTGATTGTTCTTAGAATTGTCCATTAGAGTTTGAATCAAGACATATTCTTCCGATTGGCTGTTTCGAGAATCAGAGGAGAACTTATCAATATCATCAAGAAGAATAATACTAGGCTGATTCTTACAGGCTTCTTCGAAAGTCTGCTTCATATTTCTAATGAAGCGGTCTTTGCTGTCATCCTTTCTGATAACATAGCATTTAAAGCCAGTCTCTTTGATGAAGTCATAGGCAATAGTCGTCTTACCAACACCTGGAAGACCAGCCAGAAGAATTCCTCGAGGAAGGGTAACACCGAAACTAGAATACTTACTGGGGTTACGACACATATCAGCTAATCTCCTAAGCTGATTCTTCACATCCTCGTAACCAATGATGTCACTGAAATTGTCCATCTTCCCTATCTCTCTTTCTGCCATAATGCGATAGGAAATGAAAAGAGATCCCATCGTTCATGATGGGATCTCTATTTATATAAAGTGATCCATCATGCAAGCTTTAGCACTTGGCTGGATTTCTCTCCAGTAAGTTGCTGACGGGTCATAGGGCTTGTCCCTGGCCGTACTCTTTATGGCGAGGATAATTATAGGCTTCTGGCAAGTGATTTTCAAGGACGTGATTTCTTTTCTTAATATCTATATTAAGAAAGAATTTTTAAAATTATTTTTTGAAACGAAGTACTTTGCTCCAGTAATTTTTAGTGTTTTATGACTTCTAAAAAGCAAAAAACATCATGTATACACATTAATATTTATATAAGTTGGCAAATTAAATAATAGCCTTTAAAATACAAATTTATTACTGTTCTATCTAAAAAATATCCTCTTATTCTTCTTTAATTACCTTAGTCTCTTTAATGATCTTTTCTATCTGCTCTGGTGTTTCTTTCTTACCGCCTTGAATCCAAGTA
>Ga0265294_10006834_pt1 | contig 13631 bp, 8 predicted proteins | sample MunlanPumphouse3_FD_192504 | JGI IMG/M metagenome (GOLD analysis project Ga0265294, IMG submission 192504) | Groundwater microbial communities from a municipal landfill in Southern Ontario, Canada - Pumphouse #3 | ecosystem: Environmental > Aquatic > Deep subsurface > Groundwater | place... | reverse complement strand
AAAAGGTCATGGTGAGGTACTGAAACAGTATCAAAAGCGCAGCCAACAAAAGAACGGTCTTCCCGATGACCAGGTTTTTGATGACCTTTCGTCTGGCATAAGAGAGCTGGCATCCAACGCCGGGCTGTCCGACTTTCCTGCACATTTATTCGACGAGCAGGATGAAACCACTGCCGAGATCAAGGCGATTCACGAACAAACAGCGCAAGAGCTAAAAAAGGTTAGTGAAACGCTTGGCAAGCTCGCCGACAGCGTTGATGCACTAAAGGCCCAAAGGACAAAAGACATTTCCTCAAGTAAATGGCACCAGGCAGTACAGGCAAGCATCGCCGCGTATGATGGGCTGGTCAAAGAGTATGAGGAAAAGAAGAGTCAATTAAGTATTTCCCTTTACGGTGAATGGGTTCAACAGCGTAATCGATTGCAACAGCAATTGAAAAAATTGGATTCCGTCCGCAAGGAAACTGAGACGACGGAAAAGCAGATTGAGGAATCCCTCGTCAAGCTTCAGGAATTACGCGTCGAGTTGCTCGAAAAAAGAAGAAGTTTTCTTAACAGGGTCATTGGAGCGAGCTCGTTTGTGCGCATGGAATTAGTGAAGTATGGCGACGTGAGCACATTGGAAGACGAATATCGTTCCTTGCTCAATCTTGAGGATGGAAAGTTTGTAAGTTCGGTATGTGACCGGGAAAACAAGCAGGGCGTTCTCTGGGCGTTTAGCAAATGGGAAGATGCTAAAACACCTGAAGCTGACTTGCCGCAGCTCATTTCGCAGATCAAAGCCAGAACACTTGATATCGCCAGAGGGCAGGTTTCCGGCAATCATGGTGCGTTTGATAATCGCTTGAAGAAGTTACTTGAAACACAACCGGCTATTTTCGATCAACTCGAAGTGTGGTGGCCGGAAGATATGCTACGGGTCAAGTATTCCAAAGACCCGTCCTCGGGCAAATTTGATGACCTGGAGAAAGGGTCTGCCGGGCAGAAAGCAGCAGCGATTCTTGCATTCTTGTTGAGCCATGGCAACGAGCCATTGATTATCGATCAACCAGAAGACGATCTGGATAACGCACTGATCTATGACCTCATCGTCAAGCAGATTCACGAGAACAAGAATAGACGCCAGCTTATCATTGTTACCCACAATCCCAATATTGTTGTTAACGGCGATTCCGAGCTGGTGCATGTCCTGAAATATGAAAACGGTCAGGTACAAATTGACCAACAAGGCGGCCTTGAGGAATCAAGCATCCGAGAGTCGATCTGCACCATCATGGAAGGCGGCCGTCAAGCGTTTGTGAAGCGTTACAACCGCATAGCGTTGGAGGTTTAGGCATGTTTGAGACCACAGACGAACTGTTGAAACAAATCCGGTTGGGCGAGGATTCCTCTCTTGAACTGAAGGACCTGAGATACAAAGGCAATCAAGTTAATGACCCGCACCGCAACAGCATGGCCGATGAGCTGGCTGCGATGGCGAATACAGCAAATGGAGTTTTTGTATTAGGGGTTGATGATAAGTCGAGAACGGTTGTCGGCATCCCTGAGGACAAACTGGACGTGGTTGAGACCTGGGTGCGAGGGATATGCAACGACCTCATCACTCCTCAGCTTTTTTGCCGGATTCGAAAGATCCCAGTCGTTACCGAAGACGGTGTGGAACGGGTTATTGTCAGAGTCGACGTCCCCAAGAGTCTTTATGTCCATCAAAGCCCCAGCGGTTACTATCATAGGATCGGTAGTTCAAAACGACAGATGACACCCGATGTTTTAGCCAGACTTTTTCAACAACGAAGTCAGGCCAGGATCATCCGTTTTGATGAGCAGTCGGTCACTACTGCGCCCCGAAATTGTCTCGAAAAAGCTTTATGGGGAAAATTTAAAACGCCACTGTCTCCAGATAGTGATGATGAGTTTTTGATTAAACTCAAACTGCTAACACAGGACGATGATGGCAAGATATGTCCCAGCGTCAGCGGAATATTGATGGCATGCAGACAACCTCAGGAATTTCTCACCAATGCATTCATTCAGGCTGTTGTATATCGGGGAACCGAGCGGAATGCAGCCTACCAGCTAGACGCGAAAGATATTGTTGGGCCTTTGGATGTTCAAATCATAGAGGCCTACAAGTTCGTTGAAAAAAACATGAAGGTTTACGCGGTCAAGGAACCCGCAAGACGAGACATTCCACAGTTCGCAATGCAAGCGGTATTTGAAGCATTGGTAAATGCTGTCGCCCATAGGGACTATTCAATTCAAGGCTCTAAAGTTCGATTACACATGTTCTCGGATCGCCTCGAAATTTTTTCTCCCGGCGCGATTCTTAATACGATGACGATTGAGAGCCTTCCTCTTCGTCAGGCGGCTCGTAACGAACTGCTCACCAGCTTGCTCGCTCGCTGTCCTATGCCGTTTGCAGACTTCCCGGGTGACCGCAGGTTTCTTATGGACAAGCGGGGCGAAGGAGTGCCCATCATCCTCTCCGAAAGCGAAAAGATATCAGGACGGCTTCCGGAATATCGCTTGATTGATGACACCGAACTCTTATTGACCATATTTGCGACACAGCCGCCTCAGGGAGAAGTCTAATTTGACAATGGAGTCACCATGGCAATACAGCACCTTTCATAACAGCGCCTGCAAGGTCATCGAAGAACAGACCTTGTGGGGGCAGACGGTGTGCCGTGTCTGGTTGCCGAACCAGGACGCGGTGGTACGCGTGCCCCGCTCCGCCTTGCGGCCGCTGAGTGCCGACCTGCAGCCGGAGATCGAAGCCGGACGAATTGCCTATGTGGCCGCCGCAGCCAAGGTAGCCGAGTTGCTCGAAGGCTCCACCAGCACCACCGACGGCCATGTATTGCTCGCTCCCATGGAGTCCAACGTCATCCCGCTGCCGCACCAGATCCACGCCTTGTCCCGGGCCATCTCCGGCGAACGCGTGCGCTACCTGCTGGCTGACGAAGTGGGTCTTGGCAAGACCATCGAGGCCGGTCTGGTCATGCGCGAGCTCAAACTGCGCGGGCTGGTGCGTCGAACCCTGGTTGTCTCTCCCAAAGGTATTGCCACCCAGTGGGTGGCGGAAATGCAGACCCATTTCAACGAACAGTTCCAACTCGTGCTGGGCGACGACATCGGCACCTTGCAACGCCTGGCCCCAGGGGCGGACCACCGGAACTCAGCTTGGTCGATGTTCGATCAGGTCATCGTCTCCCTGGATTCGGTGAAGCCCATGGACAAGCGGCGCGGCTGGACCGCCGAGCGCGTTGCCGAATACAACCGCAGCCGGTTCGAGGATCTGATTACCGCCGGTTGGGATCTGGTGATTGTGGACGAAGCACATCGGCTGGGGGGCAGCACCGATCAGGTCGCCCGCTACAAGCTCGGCCGGGGATTAGCGGAAGCAGCGCCCTATGTGTTGCTGCTTTCGGCCACGCCTCACCAGGGGAAGACCGATGCCTTCCATCGCCTGATGAATCTACTGGATGACGACGCTTTCCCGGACATGGACAGCGTCTCCCGCGACCGGGTGGCTCCGTATGTCATCCGTACCGAGAAGCGCAAAGCCATCGATGCCGACGGCAAGCCGCTTTTTAAACCCCGGCGCACGCAGATGGCCCCGGTGGCCTGGGAAAGCCGTCACCACTTGCAGCAGCTCCTCTACGAGGCGGTGACCGGCTACGTGCGCGAGGGCTACAACCAAGCCCTGCGCGAAAAGAAACGCCACATCGGCTTTCTGATGATCCTGATGCAGCGCCTGGTGGTCTCCAGCACCCGGGCAATCAAGACGACGCTTGAGCGCCGTCTTGAAGTGCTGAGGACTGAGCAACGAGGACTGAGTGAAAAAGCAGAGACCCTTTTCGATTCGGAAGACTCAGCCTTCAGTCCTCAATCCTCGGAACTGATTTATGACATGGACGGCCAGGAGCTGCTTGATGAGCTGCTGAAATCCCATGTGTCGGCCCTTCAGAGCGAAGGCAGCCATGTGGGGACCCTGCTCGACGCGGCGGTCCGTTGTGAACAGGCTGGCCCCGACGCTAAGGCCGAGGCGCTGATCGAGTGGATCTACAAGCTGCAAGCCGGGGAAAACGAACCGGATCTGAAGGTGCTGATCTTCACTGAGTTCGTTCCCACCCAGCAGATGTTGAAGGAATTTCTGGAGGCACGGGGAATCTCTGTGGTCACCCTGAACGGCTCTATGGATATGGAGGAACGTGGTGCAGCCCAGGATGCCTTTCGTAAATCGCATCGTGTATTGGTCTCCACCGATGCGGGCGGTGAGGGTCTGAACCTGCAGTTCGCCCATGTCATCATCAACTACGACATTCCCTGGAACCCCATGCGGCTGGAGCAGCGTATCGGTCGTGTGGACCGAATTGGTCAGCCAAAAACCGTACAGGCGATCAATTTTGTTTTTGAAGATTCGGTCGAGTTCCGCGTGCGCGAAGTGCTGGAGCAGAAGCTCTCGGTGATCTTCGAAGAGTTCGGCATCGACAAGACCGGTGACGTGCTCGACTCCGCCCAGGCCGGTGAGTTGTTCGAGGATGTGTTCGCCTCGGCCATCCTTAATCCTGAAGGTATCGAAACCTCCGTCGATCACACGGTGGCTCGGGTTCGGCATGAGATTCAGCAGGTGCGCGAGTCCTCCGCCATCTATGGCATCTCGGAAGAACCGTATGTGCAAACTGCTGAGCGGCTGCGCTCCCATCCGCTGCCCCACTGGGTGGAGAGGATGACGGTCGGTTACCTCAACTCCCATGGCGGGGTGGCCAGCCGTAAACGCTCCTGGTGGGATCTGAATTGGCCGGACGGTCAGGAGCATCGCAAAGCCGTATTCAACGCCAGGGAAGCGGAACGGTTGACGGATGCCACGCTACTCAATCTTGAAAACAGCCGCGTCCGTGGGCTGGCCTTGAACCTGCCGCAGGTCGCGGCTGGCCAGCCATTGCCTTGCGTAACCGTGAGCGGACTGCCAGCCACCATCTCGGGGCTCTGGGGGCTGTTTGAAATTCGCCTTCAGGCCGGAATGCACCTGCCTGCGCCGAGGCTTCGGCAGGCAGGCCAGAAGACACAACTCCTGCGCATCCCCATGGTGCGGCGTGGCTATGTCAGTGTGTTTCTGAGCGAGGAAGGCAAACTGTTTCTGCCCACGGCCCGGTATATCTGGGATGCGCTGCAGACAGCGGAAGCCCAGGTGCAAGCCACCCTCGGGCAGGATGAATCCATCACCGCCCATGAGCGTTTGCAGATTGCTGCCGAAGAGGCCGGACAGGAGCTATTTGACGCCTTGCAACAGGCGCACCTCGCATCTGTAGCGCGTGAGGAGGAACGCGGAATCGTTTCTTTTGCCTCGCGCCGTAAGGCTATCGAACGGGTCGGGCTGCCGGAGGTGCGGCAATTCAGGTTGTCCCGTTGCATTGCTGACGAATCCGATTGGCGACATGAACTGCAATCAGCGCGGCAGATCGTACCGGAAATCCGGTCGCTGCTGATGATGAAAATTGCGAGGGAGGACAGATGAAGTACCAACCTGACCAGGGTCTGAAATTATTGCGCATCGGGGCCGGCAGCAAAAAGGCGGTTTTCCGGGAAGGACAGGAAGAGGCGATTGAGCACATCGTTGAAGGCCGAGGTCGCCTGTTGGTCGTGCAGAAGACTGGTTGGGGCAAGAGCTTTGTCTATTTCATTGCCACCAAGTTGCTCCGGGAGAGGGGGCATGGTCCGACACTGCTGATTTCGCCACTGCTTGCACTGATGCGCAATCAGATCGAAGCGGCAGAGCGCATGGGGGTGAGGGCTGCCACTATCAACTCCGACAATCAGGATGAATGGTCTGACGTTGAGACCAGGCTCGGTCGCAATGTGATCGACATCCTGCTGATCTCACCCGAGCGCCTGGCTAATGAGCGGTTTCGCACTCAGGTTCTGGCCGGCATCGCTGCCAGAATTTCGTTATTGGTGATCGACGAGGCTCACTGTATCTCGGACTGGGGCCATGACTTCCGGCCCCATTATCGGTTGATAGAACGAATTTCCAGGACATTGCCATCCAATCTGCGACTGCTGGCCACCACGGCGACCGCAAATAACCGGGTGATGAAGGATCTTACCGCTGTTCTTGGGCCTAAGCTGGAAGTATTTCGTGGCGACCTGAACCGCACCTCGTTGACGCTTCAAACCATACACTTGCCAGGTCAGGCTGAACGGTTGGCCTGGTTGGCTGAGCAGCTTTCAAAATTAGAGGGGCACGGTATTGTTTACACACTTACCGTTCGTGACGCGAACCAAGTTGCTGATTGGCTGAAATCCCGAGGCTTCAATGTCGAAGCTTACACGGGTGAAACAGGTGGTCGGCGAGCGGAACTTGAGCAGGCATTGCTCAACAACCAGGTCAAGGCACTTGTCGCCACGACGGCGTTGGGTATGGGTTACGACAAGCCTGATCTTGCCTTTGTAATCCATTATCAGACGCCGGGTTCGGTCGTGGCTTACTACCAACAGGTAGGCAGAGCAGGCCGCGCCTTGGACACAGCCTACGGCGTCCTGCTGAGTGGTGAAGAAGAGTCGGACATAAATGACTGGTTTATCCGAAGCGCTTTCCCGACCCGGCAGGAAGTGTCTGATGTGCTGCGCGCGCTTGAGGCAGCACCTGGTGGGCTGTCAGTCCCCGCACTATTGAGCCGAGTGAATCTGAGTAAAGGGCGTATCGAGAAGGCAATCGATCTGCTCTCTCTTGAATCGCCCGCTCCAATTGCCAAGCAAGGGAGCAAGTGGCAGCTCGCTGCCGCCACCCTAAGCGAAGAGTTCTGGGAGCGAGCGGAGCGACTCACCGCATTGCGCCGGGAAGAGCACCGACAGATGCAGGAGTATGTCAGCCTGCCATTCGGCAGCCACATGGGTTTTCTTATCGGAGCTCTTGATGGGGACCCGCGCACCGTCATCCCCCCTGCACTTGCCCCGTTGCCAACAAAAGCTGATCCCGTACTTGTTCGAGAGGCTGCCGCTTTCCTGCGCCGCACAAGCCTCCCGATCACTCCTCGACTGCAGTGGCCAGCCGGTGGCATTCCGCAATACCAGGAGAAGGGAAAAATACCTGAGCACCTTCGGGCACAGCCAGGCAAGGCACTGTGTCTGTGGGGAGATGCCGGTTGGGGAGGGCATGTACGAAAAGGCAAATATCAGGACCGCTACTTTTCCGATGACTTGGTCACGGCTTGTGTTAAGATGATTCATGAATGGAATCCACAACCGGCGCCGACCTGGGTGACCTGTGTGCCATCTCTGCGTCATCCAAGCCTCGTGCCAGATTTCGCGAAGCGTTTAGCCGCCGCCTTGAAACTCCCATTCGAGATGGTACTCTTAAAAACTGACAACAGACCAGAACAGAAAACGATGGCAAACAGTATTCAACAAGCGCGGAATATCGATGGATCGCTCGCCCTTGCTGACCGACCGATTCCTTCCAGCCCGGTATTATTGATTGACGACATGGTGGATTCACGCTGGACGCTGACAGTGGCCGCATGGCTCTTACGACTTAACGGCTGCGGCGAGGTTTGGCCAATGGCACTATCACAAGCGGGGCACAATAAATGATGCCGGTCATCTCATCAAATACCAAGTCAATTTTACTGCTCACCGCCCCATTGATCGTAGGGCGAGTTTCCTCATCGCCGGATATTCTGACACCAGGAGAATACAAGCGGTTGGCGCGTCACCTGCGAGAAATACATCACGAGCCAGCAGATCTTATTTCTCCGGATGCTGCGGTGCTGATTCGCGACTGTCACCCTGTCATCGATGAAACCCGCATGCAGAGCTTGCTGGGGCGCGGATTTCAATTGAGCCAAGCTATAGAGCGATGGCAAACACGTGCCATCTGGGTGGTCAGCCGTGCTGATGCGGACTACCCCAAGCGCATGAAGGCCCGGTTGCGGGAAGACGCACCTCCCGTGCTTTACGGTTGCGGTGACCATCATTTGCTGGAAAGCGGCGGTCTCGCTGTGGTCGGATCACGGCAGGTTGATGATACTTTAGTTGAATTTTCAATGGCGGTAGGTCGACTCGCCGCTAGGGCACGCAGAACAATTGTTTCTGGTGGTGCAAGAGGCATCGACCAGGCGGCCATGCGTGGTGCACTGGAAAACGGGGGCAAAGTTATCGGCGTTCTCGCGGACAGTCTCGAAAGGACTTCAATGAAGCGTGAACATCGCAATCTGCTGCTTGATGGCCAATTGGTGCTGCTTACGCCTTACGACCCCAGCGCAGGCTTCACTGTGGGCCATGCCATGCAGCGCAATAAATTGATCTATGCCTTGGCCGATGCAGCACTGGTGGTGAACTCGGATTTGAAGAAAGGGGGCACCTGGGCCGGCGCAGTCGAACAGATTGACAAACTTCGACTGGTTCCTGTCTACGTGCGATTAACGAGTAAACCTTCCCCCGGCTTGGACGCCTTACTTAAAAAAGGGGCTCTCCCCTGGCCGAGTCCGAAAGATGTAGACGCATTAGAGGCGGTGTTCGAAGTAATCCCGCAGATTGCTCCATCGGTGGCGAAACATCAGGAACCCCTTTTTCCAGACAATAACGTTCTTGAATCGACACCCGCTAAACATGGTATGGCTGAGATCGAATCGGTTAAAGATACTGCGAATGGATCGACATCGCCAGTTTTAAAGGTATCCGAGAACTCGCTGTCTCATGATCGGAATAGTGAGCTCGATAAAGAAAACACATCAGAACAACAGGAGTTCAACCCGGCGAATGTTCTGTTTTCGGTTGTTGAGGAGATAATTTTGCAGCTCCTCAAAAAGCCAATGACCGAAGATGATATCGCCGCTGCCTTGAATGTATCAAAGGTCCAAACCAGGATATGGCTGCAACGATTCATAGATGATGGCCGTCTGAAAAAACTAAAAAAACCGGTTCGTTACACAATTAAACAGCCCGATCTCTTTCAATCATCGATTAAAAATAACGCTTGTGAAAATGATAAATGAGTAGCTGGCGAGACGAAATTCTTAACGACTTTGTTCCCAATGTCAGCAAGCTGACCTTGTTCGCCGACCCGGACTGTTTGTTAACCGAGGAGAAACTGGCGCTCGAATTACGCAGGCGCGGGTTCGACCTGATCGAGTTTAATGACCCGGTCGAATTCAGATACGCCTATGAGTCCAAGTACCGCTCAATCTGGGATCGAGGCAAGCACACCGATCTGGTGGTGATCCTCCGCTTGCCGGATGCCGAGCTGGAATCCTTGCCTTACGACCTGCTTCAGTCGGGCCGGAAGCTTTCGTGTGATCTTGGGGGCCTCTTTCCCAACCTGAGCTACCCGGTCATTGAAAAGCTCGACCGAAGCCTGCTCGATGCGCTTTTTGAGGCCCAGTGCAAGTCTCTGCCGGATCGTATGGGCGATAATGCCACCAAGGATTTCATTCTTCGCCATGTTTTCGGCATTGCTGCAGAGCTGATCGCCAACGAGGTGGATCTGCTTCGCGCCTTGCTTCGCCTGCACTACGGAAAGCTTCGGATTCCGATTGTGCTGGCTCAGCGGCTCATTCAGATTCTTAAAGGTCATGATGGATTCAAAACATGGCCTTTGGATGAAATCGTTTCGGATGACGAGGCATTCTTTGCTTTCCTTCAGGAGCGCTGGCCGGTGTTTCTTGCCAGGCTGGGCAAGATAGGCTTGTCTGCAGGAGCTTCAGCGAAGGCGGATCAGGTTATAGAGAACTCTTTGGAATATGGCTTCAAGTATACCGGCCCAGATCATCTGCCGTTCGACCATCAGGACATCAAAGTCTATATCGATAATCTGTTCCTTGAGGGGAAACTCACACCCGTTGAGGCTATAGCTATTGAAGTGGATGCCGGGTCCTGGGTTCGAAGCGGCATTGCCATGGCCGGTGTGGACGGCGAAGAGCTTCGTGTTTCTCGCCTGTTTGAACTTGTCGAGAAAGGGCTGCCGACATCGGAAATCCGATACTCAGGCTGGATCGCCTTTGCGCTGAAATGGGCCGAGCTTTCTTCGCTGGTTCATTGCGGCAACAGTATCGAGCATCAGACCCGGCTCAGGGAAATCGGTGATGCCCTGAACACGACCTTTTTCGGTTGGCTGGCCGTGCACTATTCAAGTCTGATCAACTTGCCGCCGACCAATCCGGCCATGCTGCACCATGTGCCGCGTCGTCTGGCCCGGGACATCGAGGATTCCGGTAGCAGCCGTGTTGCGCTGATCGTGGTCGATGGACTTGCCCTGGAACAATGGGTGACCGTCCGCCAGCTTCTGCAAAAGCAGGACGCCAATCTGGTCATGCGCGAATCTGCGACCTTCGCCTGGATTCCGACGCTGACCTCGGTATCGCGACAATCGATTTTCTCGGGTAAGCCACCGCTCTATTTCCCGTCATCCATCAACTCGACCAACAGTGAAGAGAAACTCTGGAAGCAGTTCTGGGAAGGCCATGGCCTGTCCCGGCTGGATGTCGCTTACCAGCGAGGTCTTGGCGACGGCGATGCTTCCAAGGCCCTCGACTCCGCAATCCACCCGGGGAAAACCAAGGTGGTGGGGCTGGTCGTGGACAAGGTCGACAAGATCATGCACGGCATGCAACTCGGCTCGGCCGGGATGCACAACCAGATCAAGCAGTGGTGCCAGAAAGAATTTCTTAGTACGCTGGTCGGCCAACTGCTGGATTGTGGCTATAAGGTCTGGCTGACGGCCGATCATGGCAACATTCAATGCGAGGGCAAAGGCCGCCCATCTGAGGGGGTGATTGCCGAGACTCGCGGCGAGCGTGTTCGTGTCTATCCCACGTCGGAACTCCGCGCTCAGGTGGCTGGGGCCTTCCCGTTTGCCCACGAGTGGCAGCCGGTCGGATTGCCAGCAGATTATTTCCCTCTGGTGGCCGGTGGCCGCGACGCGTTTGTGAACATAGGAGAGGCCATCGTAGGTCACGGCGGTGTAGCCATCGAAGAGGTCATCGTGCCCCTTGTGAAGTTTGAAAGGAGGACACGGTGATGGGCAAAAGACACGAAGTCATTGGCATCAAACAGGTTGTGCGGTTGGATTGGTACGATTATGCCTTGGATATGCTCCTGGACGGTCTGGAGCCAACGGAAATTCGTCTTAAGCTTGATGAATACATCCGCGAACGTCTGCAAAGTGGCGGATATGGCGAACGAGGCGAACAGACCTACACGAAAGCTGTTACTCAGATTATGAAATGCTGGGTGTCGCCTTATCGCGAAGTGGTTGCCTTTTGTAATGATGCCCTGATCCTTGCTCGCAGCACTGAAAAAGAACTGAGAACTGTCCTGCACTGGGCTGTGACCGTGGCCACTTACCCCTTTTGGTATCGGGTGGCCAGCCAAGTGGGCAGGCTGCTCAATCTCCAGGATTCAATCACTCAAAGTCAAATCCGTTTGCGTTGCTTTGAGGCCATGGGTGAACGCTCAACGGTGGAAAGAAGTGCGCGGCGAGTAATACGTTCTTTCGTGGCGTGGGGATTTCTGCAAGACTCCGAGACGAAAGGCTGCTACGAAAAAGCCAAGCCGGTAAACGTAACTGACCAAAAATTGGCTATCCTGATGCTCGAATCCGCGCTGCATGCCATTCCTGAAGGCAAGGCAGCTATGGGGCTGTTGTTAAACAACCCGGCATTCTTCCCGTTCCAACTTCCAATAATGACTGGGGACTTTGTTTCACAACGTAGTGACCGGATAGATGTGGTGCGCTATGGGCTGGATGATGAGCTGTTGAAGCTGAAGGCTCATTAAGGGCGCAGGGGGCGCAGTAGGGCAATGGGGCCGGGCCAAGCTAACCTGTTGAAATAAAACAATTCAATTAAAAATGACCCCCGAAACAGGGCTTAAATTCAACTTGTCGATGTCAAAAAAGCAGCTCTAAGAAATGCAATGAATACGATGGAACAGGAGGATCGATTGTGAGTCTGTGGTATGAAAGTCTGGGCCAAAGCCTCTATGACTGTGAAGAGGACGCGGAACAGCGAGCCAAATGCATTCTTGAACATCTGTCGATGGATGTTCCTCGTTTTTGGCGGGAGCGCGCCTTGGCAGGCTGTCGAAAAACTGCGCCTGAGGCAGCCATTCAGCGTTGCGCGTCTCTCCAGTGCTCACATATGCTTGAATATGCTGCGCTTGTCGCATCGCCGCGCGCCTTTCCTGACGGCCTGAGTCTTGTTTTTCAACACCCTGTTGGAGAAAAAAACGGTTCCTGAGAAATTTATCCGGCATAGATGAGAATGCTCAAAAACTTATCCGTTCATTATTGATAAAAGGCCCCGATTCACCGGTTTACAAACCAATTGACCCACACTGTTGATGCTCCTATAGTGTGCTTTGAATGGAATGCGAATCATCTAAAATCGGAAAGGTAGGGGGTGTCGAATGAAAAAAATCACCATCTTGTTTTGCCTGCTCTTTTTTGTGTCGCTGGCGGTTCTGGGCTGCGGAAAAGGGGAAGAGTTCTCTGGGATCAAAGTGGCCGTCTGCCCGACGTCGCCGCCGAATATGTTTGAGGAAAACGGGAAGTATCAGGGCATAGACCTGGATATATTTGAAAGTTTTTGTAAGGCGAGGGGTTTCCAATATAAAATTACATCTTATGACTGGCAGGGTATGCTCGATGCGGTAGTTGGCAAACAGGCCGACGTGGCGTTTTCCGCGATCTCGATTACCGATAAGCGCAAAGAAGTCATGGATTTTTCCACACCTTACATGGACAACACATGGAACCTGGTTAGTCTGAAGGACAGGAATATCCTGATCAACGATCTGGCCGATTTGAAGAAATATTCCATCGGATATCCGCACGGCATGGCCTATAGCGATTTCATCAAGGACAAACTGGAGCCGCAGGGCGTTTATAAGCTGAGCGACGTCAAAATGTATCCGACCTACAATGAAGTGTTGGCTGACCTGCAAAACGGAAATATTGATCTGGCGTTTCTGGACGGTTCGGTTGCCTTGGATTACAGGAAGAAAATGAATATTCAGGACAGCTACGTTTTTACCGGGTTCGATATGTTCGGATTCGCTTTTCCAAAGGGATCGTCGCTGCGCGAGGATTTCGACCGCTATCTCGCCGAAATCGGGCCGGAGAAACTCCGGGCCATTGTTGACAAGTGGACAAAATAGAAGGGAACACAGGGGGCGTCCGTAAGAACATACCTTAATATAAGCAAGAGCTACAAAACGAACAACAAATTGCAAATTTAGCATGTACATCGCGCCGTCGAATGCCCGTCCGGGGAAATCGAAATGGCCCATCGGTAAATCCGCTTGATTTTTCCTTCCCGCCCCATTATTTTAGGATATGCGGTTAAGATAAAATAAGGACGAATCTTATTTTAGGTTCGAGTGCGTATTCCGGGCCATTCCGGCCACCGATTCCGGGCGAAAGCGGCCACCCATTCCGGATGATTCCGGCCACAGGGAGGCATGGGGCCGGACCAGGCGAACCGGTTGAAATAAAAATCCGTTCACTTAAAAATGAGACGCGGAATCAGTCATAAAGCCCGCTTTCGAATGCCGAAAGCGGGCTTCATGAAACCAGGGTGCGGTTCGAACCGCATTTCCGATCCTCGCAAAGCGCCATGGAAAAGCGGGCG
>Ga0265294_10006833_pt1 | contig 13633 bp, 10 predicted proteins | sample MunlanPumphouse3_FD_192504 | JGI IMG/M metagenome (GOLD analysis project Ga0265294, IMG submission 192504) | Groundwater microbial communities from a municipal landfill in Southern Ontario, Canada - Pumphouse #3 | ecosystem: Environmental > Aquatic > Deep subsurface > Groundwater | place... | reverse complement strand
GTCATTCCATACCCGACGGTAAATGGGAATGCCATTTTGTGGAAAAAGGCTTCCACTTCAGCATTCAGTGCTGCACCACCAATAATTACCTCCCGGAAGTTTCCGCCCAGAGATTTCACGAGCGACTGTTTTATTTTATTTAATATCAACCTGTTGATAACCGGCATCCTCAGGATGAATTTTACAACAGGCTTGCCGATGATGGGAAGAATTTTCTTTTTGTAGATCTTCTCGAAAATCAACGGAACGGTGATGATCAGGTTTGGCCTGACTTCTTGTAGTGCCTGTATCAGATTCTGTGGTGAGGGAATCAATCCCAGCAATGTAATGTGTACCCCGGCAGAGAGTGCATAGAGAAAATCAAAGGCACAGCCATAGACATGTGCCATGGGAAGAAATGCCAGCATGCGATCGCCGGTGAAAAGCAGCCGCAGTTTGTCGGCATAGATGACATTACCGGCAAAGTTATTCGCCGTGATCATGACCCCTTTGCTGAAGCCTGTGGTTCCGGAGGTGTAATTGATGCAGACCACCTCCTCATTACCCACTTGTGCATAACGAATATCGTCTCTCGTAAAACCGTTGCGATAGTGTTGATGGAATGATTCAGCGAGGTTGTTTATGATGTCTGTGGTGGCTACATCACCCTGCAAAAGAGAGAAGGCCGGTATATCGAAGACTGGAACCGTGACACGTTTCTTTTCCAGTTTATGCCACAGTGAATCGTTAATGAATACCAGTTTTGAATCGGAATGCCCGATGATCTGTTCGATGCTGTCGGGGTTAAATTCATGCAGAATGGGTACAATGACGGCGCCATAAGTGATGGTCGCCATGAACAGGATAGACCAGGAAGAGTGGTTTTTGCCCACCAGTGCGATCTTATCTCCTTTCTCGATACCCAGCTTTGAAAAAAGCAGATGAAGCTCCGCAATTTTTTGAGCCAGTTCCCCATAAGTATAGGAATTTCCTTCTTTATAGTCGGTTAAAGCCGGAAGGTCCCAGTTTTTTTTGAAACTTTCCTCGTATAGTTGTATGAAATTTTGTTGAATCATGTTTGCACACTTAGGCTTATTTTGTGCAAAAATAATATCTACAAACTGAATCCCAAAGAAAACAGGGCAATAAATGAGGGTTTTTTTGTATTTTTGTGTCTTTGTAAAAAATAATTTTTTCACGTATCCGGCGATTGTTTTATCACAGCAACAGTCCCGGCATGGGTACAATCTTAGGTATGATCGATCAATCAATATTTCAAAATAAAACGGCATCCTACTATACGTTAGGCTGTAAGCTGAATTTTGCGGAAACCTCTGCCATCGGCAGGCAACTGTTGCACGCCGGAGTAACCCGCGCCAGGAAAGGGCAAAAGGCCGATATATGCGTCATCAACACCTGCTCGGTGACGGAGTTGGCCGATAAGAAAGGACGCCAGGCAATCCGGAAAGTAATACAGGAGAACCCCTCCGCCTTTGTGGTGGTTACTGGATGTTATGCACAGCTGAAACCTGATGACATAGCCGCCATCGAAGGGGTTGATCTGGTACTGGGCGCGGAGCAGAAGCTCGATGTAGTGAAGTACCTAGATGACCTGCAAAAGAAAGATAAAAGCGAGGTGGTTACCTCCAAGACAAATCGTATCCGGTCGTTTGTTCCTTCGGTGTCGGCTGACGACCGTACCCGTTATTTTCTCAAGGTGCAGGATGGTTGTGACTATTTCTGTTCTTTCTGTACCATTCCCTTTGCCAGGGGCAGAAGTCGCAATGGCTCCATCGCCGATCTGGTGCAACAGGCCCGGCAGGTTGTAGAAGAGGGAGGAAAGGAGATAGTGCTCACTGGCGTCAACATCGGTGATTACGGTCATACCACGAAAGAAAGCTTCATCGATCTGCTGAAGGCACTCGATGAGGTGGATGGGATAGAGCGGTACCGCATTTCTTCTATTGAGCCGAACCTGCTGACCGATGAGATCATCGATTTTGTGGCTTCCTCCAGACGTTTTGCGCCCCATTTCCACATGCCGCTGCAGGCAGGCAGCGATGCCGTTCTCAGGCTGATGAAGCGAAAATATGATTCAGCCCTGTTTCGCCACAAGGTAGAAAAAATAAAAAAGGTCCTTCCCCATGCTTTCATCGGGGTAGATGTGATTGTGGGAGTGCGGGGGGAGACGGATGCTTATTTCGAAGAGAGCGTGGCGTTCATTCGTTCGCTCGATTTCTCACAGCTGCATGTCTTCACCTATTCCGAGCGCCCAGGCACACAGGCACTGCAAATTGATTACGCGGTGGATCCCAAAACGAAACATGCCCGCAGCAAAGTTTTACTCGATCTTTCGGATGAGAAGTTGCAGCAGTTTTACGCGTCACAGAGAGGTGTAGGAAGAAAAGTATTGTTCGAACACACAAAACGAGGCCAAAAAATGCATGGTTTTACCGAAAATTATGTAAAATTGTACGCCGATTACGATCCACACTTTGTGAACAGGATACTCGATGTGCAGGTGGGCGCGTATGATGAAGAAGAAATGGCGATGAAAGCGGAATTTTAATGGCTGGAAAGAGTAAAAAAGGGTTGACCTATTATCTGTTGTACGGGGTGTTGTATCTTCATGCATTGCTGCCTTTTCGGCTGTTGTATATGCTGTCGGACCTATTGTATGGGATTATTTATCATTTGGCTAGATACCGAAAGGCCACCGTTCGGAAGAATCTGAAAAATGCATTCCCTGACAAAAGCAAAGAAGAGATCATCAAGATTGAAAAGGCCTTCTATCATCACCTCTGCGATTATTTCGTGGAATCGGTCAAAACCCTTCATATGTCGAATAGGGAGGCGAGCGAACGGATGAAGTTCCTGCATACCGAAATTCTGGATACATGGGTTGCAGAAGGACACTCCTGTCTGTTGTGTCTGGGGCATTATGCCAACTGGGAGTGGGTTACCTCCATCGGGCTGCACCTTCAGAAAGAGACTGCGTTGGGGCTTATTTACAAACGACTACATGCCGATGCATTCGATCAGTTGTTTTTAAAAATACGTCATCATTTCGGGGCGACACCCATCGAAATGAAGCGGGCCTTCCGCAGGATGATCAGTTACCAGCAGGAGGGAAACTTCATGACTGTGGGCTTTCTGGCCGATCAGCGGCCTTCCAGAAATCAGGATCAGTACTGGACCACCTTTCTCAATCAGGATACACCCGTACAGACCGGTATGGGCAAGATTGCTGCTCATCTGGGATTGCCGGTGGCTTATCTTGATATCACCAAAGTGAAGCGGGGCTATTATGTGGGAAAGATTGAGATCTTGTCTTCTCCCGGCGATCAGGATACACCTATTGACATCACTGAACGATATATCCGGAAACTGGAGGAGACTGTCCTGAGAGAGCCTGCATATTACCTCTGGTCGCACAACCGCTGGAAATTTAAAAGAAAAGGATAGTTTACATGACAAAAGCATCGGTCGTTATCTTAAACTGGAACGGAAAAAAACTGCTGGAGCAGTTTCTCCCTTCCGTGGTGGCACACACGCAAAGCGATGAGTACCGTGTGGTTGTAGCCGACAATGGATCGACCGACGACTCGGTTGAATTCCTGAAGGCAAACTATCCCGATTTGTCTTTGATCCTTCTCGATAAAAACTACGGATTTGCAGATGGCTACAACAAGGCCATCCAGCAAGTGGACTCAGCGTATGTGGTCTTGTTGAATTCCGATGTGGAGACGACCGAAAACTGGCTCGATCCCCTGATTCAATATATGGATGCCCATCCGCATGTGGCAGCAGCCCAACCTAAAATCCGTGCTTATCACCATCAGAAACTGTTTGAATATGCCGGTGCGGCAGGCGGATTCCTTGACCGTTACGGATATCCCTTCTGCAGAGGACGTATACTGGAGATAGTGGAAGAAGACCTGGGGCAGTATGATGTGGTTTTACCCGTCTTCTGGGCCACAGGTGCCGCTCTTTGTATCCGAAGAAAAGAATATATGGAGGTGGGGGGGCTCGATGCCGGTTTTTTTGCCCATATGGAAGAAATTGATCTCTGCTGGCGCCTGCAGGCTAGGGGGCATGTTGTGATGTGCATCCCCGCGTCTGTGGTCTATCATGTAGGAGGGGCGTCACTCAGCAAAGATAATCCGAAAAAGATGTACCTTAATTTCCGGAATAATCTGCTGATGCTCTATAAGAATGTCCCCAAATCGGACTTTCTGTCTACCTTTCTGATGCGCTTCCTGTTCGACTTCCTGGCATATCTGCACCTGATCCAAAAGGGAGCGTTCAAAAGCGCACGGGCTGTGGTGGATGCTTATCGCGATTTCCTGAAAATGCGCCCCACTTATAAAGCTTCGCGCAGGGAGAACATGAACAAGACAACTGTGAAAAAAATCGGCACCCTGTATCGGAAAAGTATTTTGCTACAGTTTTATCTCAACAAGAAAAGAACCTACCATTCTCTCTATTCAAAGTGAAAGCTTAGGGTAATCATCCTTTGGGTCGCTTTTGACAGCGAACGTGCATATTTTTGCAGACTTTCATCGGCGAGGTCTCCCCGCTCTTTCTCCAGGATATCGATCAATCCGAAACCAAATTTTAATTCGGGAGCCAGGTTAAACAGCGGCAGATAAAAATCACAACCCACACCCAGCTCAATCCCAAAATCATACGGTTTCAACAGGACGGCTTGCTTCTTCCGGGAACCCAATTCAATGCTGCCGTAACCGCCCAGCAAAAAATAAGGACGAAAGTTGTCGATTCGCCCGGTAGATATTTTCAAATGAAGCGGCAGAGAGAGATAGTTATTCCGGATCTGCGTGGCATATTCCGCTCCCGAAGATTGCTCCCTGAAAACAAAATATTTCTCCCCCAGATAAAGCGTGGGGATAGACCGCAGGTTCAGGTAACGGTTCAGGTGCATATCGGCGATCATCCCGACTGAAAATCCGGGTGTGTAGTGGGGTATTTCTGAAAACCAGACCGCTCCATTGTCGTTCACGTAACCCGACTGGGTGAGGATCAGATCCTGGGTATGCAAACCCAGCGTAAATCCCAAATGGAACAGACGCTGATCGGCATAAGGCCTGTGCTGCAGCTTTCTGTACTGACCAAAGAGATGTCCCGGGAAACAAAGCAGCAGCAAGCAAAGAAATATCGTTGTTTTTTTCATCCCTTAGTCAAACGGTTTTAAGGCTGTATTATTGTGTTTTTTCAGGAATAAAGATATCACAAAATCTTTTTTTTTCATGAAAAACTCATTACCTTTGTTGCAACATAACAAACAATTTTCAATAACTAATTTATTTCACTATTATGGCTTACGTAATTGAAGACACTTGCATTGCCTGTGGAACATGTATCGATGAATGTCCTGTTGATGCAATATCCGAAGGTGATATTTATTCAATTGATCCTGAGGTGTGCACCGATTGTGGTGCTTGTGCAGATGTCTGCCCGACAGAGTCTATTCATCCTGCATAAAAAACAAGGGTGTAAAGAATAGAAAAGCCGAACATTCCCGTCCGGCTTTTTCTGTTTTATACAGGTGTGATTACCCAACTTATTTTGAACCTATATTACCAAATTGAAAACAATATGAAAAAGATTTTTGTATTCCTAATGTTCTGCAGTGTTTTATCACTTCATGCGCAACTCCGCAACAGCGATGTTTATGAGATCACCGAGATGAATTATTCGAGCGTGAGAAATGAAATTCACATCCCGGATGTGGAGGGTTATCAAACACTAAAATGTGATTTTCACATCCACTCCATTTTTTCCGATGGAAACGTGTGGCCCGATGTACGGGTATCAGAAGCATGGCAAGATGGACTGGATGCCATTGCCATCACCGATCATATTGAATACCGGCCAAAAAAGGAAATCCTGAAGGGAGACCTGAATGAATCGTATAAGATTGCTAAAAAAGCAGGTGATGCCATTGGCTTCATGGTTATTAAGGGTGCAGAAATCACCCGAAGCAAACCTTTGGGCCATCTCAATGCCCTCTTTATCAATGATGCCATGCCCCTGGATGTAGAAGACCCCCTGCAAGCCATCGAAGAAGCCTTACGGCAAGGTGCATTCATTATGTGGAATCACCCCGGTTGGCCCGATGATAAGTCGACCTTTTATCCCGTTCACGACGAGTTGATCAAAGCCGGTAAAATTCACGGAGTGGAAGTTTTTAATTATATGGAATATTATCCGGTAGTTTTTGATTGGTGCAAACAGATGAACCTGGCATTCATGTCCAATTCCGATATCCACGATCCGATCCATACCTCTTATGGAATAGAAAACAATGTTCGTCCCATGACTCTCGTCCTGGCCAAAGAGCGGACCGTTGAGAGCATCAAAGAGGCGCTGTTTGCCAAAAGAAGCATCGCTTATTTTCATGGCATGTTAGTTGGAAAGCCCGAACACCTGAAAGGGTTGCTGAAGGCTTCTCTGAAAATACGAATCATCAATGAAAAACAGGCAGAAATAACCAATATCTCCGACATCACATACCGGGCCACCGCCGGTAGCAATTTATATATTCTCCCGGCACAAAAGACCATTTTATTTTCCATCCCTCAACCGGAAACCGTTTTCACAGTGAAGAACTGCTATACCGGGAACGAAGAGAATTTAACGATATCCGCCTCGGATTTCGACATTTGGTAAATTCCCCCGGGGTTATCATTCCCCAGCACCAAAGAGTAACATAAAAAGGAGGCCGTCTCATGTTTTATCATGAGACGGCTTTTCTTGCTACCTTCTTGCTACCTTCTTGCTACCTTCTTGCTACCTTCTTGCTACCTTGTTCGGTATCCCTCCCTATATCCTTCGAATATCCTTCGAATATCAATGGAGAGATAACGACCCATTACCCTTCCAATACCCTTCCATTATCCGTGCAAGAAGCTATATCTTCTGTATGTTAGCTTTCCGAAGGAGGGCTTCACATCCCGAGGCCTTCGACTGCGGTGCTTCGCCTCCTGTACAAAAAAAAGAGACTGGCTCAAAATAGAGCCAGTCTCCTATGATCAATATTCCGAAACCGGAATCTCATGCATTATGCATTGTTTACCGATGCCATGTGAGCTACCAGGTCGAGCACTTTGTTGGAATAACCCCATTCGTTGTCATACCAGCTGATTACCTTCACGAAAGTGGAGCTGAGTTGGATACCAGCCTTTTCGTCGAAGATGGAAGTGCGTGCATCGCCGATGAAATCGCTCGATACCACATCTTCGTTGGTATATCCGAGGATTCCCTTCAGTTCGCCTTCAGAAGCTTCCTTCATGGCAGCACAGATTTCAGCGTAGGTGGTTTCTTTGGCCAGACGTACAGTCAGGTCAACCACAGATACGTCCAGTGTAGGAACACGCAACGACATACCTGTCAGCTTTCCGTTCAGTTCGGGAATTACTTTTCCTACAGCTTTTGCAGCGCCGGTAGAAGAGGGGATGATATTGCCAGAAGCAGCGCGGCCACCTCTCCAGTCTTTTGCAGAAGGACCGTCTACAGTCTTCTGTGTAGCGGTTGTTGAGTGTACTGTAGTCATCAAACCTTCGAGTACACCGAATTTGTCGTGCAGCACTTTTGTGATGGGTGCCAGACAGTTGGTGGTACAAGAAGCGTTGGAAACGAATTGTTCGCCTTTGGTGTAAGTGTTTTCGTTTACGCCCATCACGTACATGCGGGTGTCGTCTTTTGAAGGAGCTGACATAACCACATATTTTGCACCTGCTTCAATGTGAGCCTGAGCTTTGTCTTTCGACAGGAACAAGCCGGTAGATTCAACTACATATTCAGCGCCTATAGCATCCCATTTCAGGTCGGCAGGGTTTCTTTCTGCACTGACACGAACGGTATTTCCATTTACCACCAGGTTGCCATCTTTCACCTCAATAGTGCCTTTGAACTGACCATGGATCGTGTCGTATTTTAACATATAGGCGATGTAATTTACATCGAGCAAGTCATTGATACCCACTACCTGGATATCGCTTCTGTTTTGTGCTGCACGGAAAACCAAACGTCCGATGCGGCCAAATCCGTTAATACCTACTTTAATCATACCTTATTGAATTTTATTTGTAAAATGAGTTCATTAATAACCAGTCATTTCAGGGCGATGAAGGAGAGCTTTAAACAATCCTAAAAACCATCTTTAATTGCGTTACAAAAATACAACATCTTTTCATTTTAACGAAATTATTTACATCAAAAAACTGAAATTTACTGCTAATGAATATAAATATGTCATGAAAACAAGGAGCAGCGGGCATGATCGTTAAAACTTGACCATCACACCAATTGCCGGCAGCACCGTGCCGCTGTATGTCTCAATTTGTCTGAGTTTTTGCCTTCCCGCGTTGGCCGGATCATCCATCACGGCTCCGTTTGCATCCCTGTTGGTGTAAATGGGGGCGTTCTCCGACTGGAAGTTGTAGGCATTCTGCACATCGAGGTAGAAGTTCAGCATCAACTTTTCATAATAAACCTCTTTATCCAACCGGAGATCGAGCTGATGGGAGTCTTTCAGCCGGAGGGTGTTGTAACGCTCATAATCGATATAGGCACGGTTTGTGACGCTCCAGGCATCCTTGCTGGTCGATAGCTCCATGTCGATGGGAGAGTAGGGTGCACCGCCCACATAGCGCCAGCGCATGGAGATATTCCAGTTGCTGGGCAGATTGTAGCTGCCCAGCAGGTTCAGCATGTGTCGGGTATCCCAGTTGGAAGGGCGGTAAATGCCATCCTTGTCGGTGAACTCACTGCGAAAAAGAGTATACGTGAAGGATGTGGTCAATCCTTTCACGTCATTCAGCTTTCCCGAAAGCTCCACGCCATAGGCCCTGCCTTTTCCAGTGGAAACAATCTCTTCGTCGCCAATCTGTCCATAATCGGTTCCCTTGCCGGCAATGCTCATGCCGTCGGTTACCGACAGCGGATAATTGTCGTACAGCTTGTAAAATCCTTCCATGTTAAACCGCATCTTCATGTTGGGTTCAAAAGCGACCCCGCCAATGACCTGGTTGGAGATGATGTGCTTCAACTTCTCGTTCTTGTTCACGTAGTTGCCCGAGGCGTCCTTATATCCCATCGTGGTATAGGCCGGCCGCATGGCGTAACGACCCACATTTCCGTTCAGGTCCCATTTGTCGTTTAGCTGGTAAGATGCTGAGAATCGTGGGGAGAACTGATTCAGCGGGTTCTGCATGTTGTTGTTGAAGTTGTTGCCAATGGTGTTCACACCGAGGGAAAGGGCAAGCCGGTTATTCAGGTAGGTATCCGATGCCTGAACAAATGCCTGGTAAGACCATAGATCCAACTCGGTGTTGTAGATCAGATCATTGAGTGTCCCGTTGCGAAAGATCTTGCGGTTTGTTTCGTTGACGTAGTGGGAGTAAGTTACGCCGGCACCCAGTAAGATTTTTACCGGAAGGTCGGGATAGCTTCTTTCAAACCGCAGTTTATTTTCTGCCTCATCGGAACGGTAATCCGATATTCTGGGTTGCGATTCATCGTTGCCGGGATACTTGAAGTTGCCGTTTCGCAGCATGTTCCTGCTCAGCACCCAGGTGTCGAAGAAGTTGGTGCTGAAGTGTTTGTAGACCGTGCCAATGGTATAGTTCCATTGCTGATAAACTGGCAGGTAATCGAGCAGGTAGCGCTGTGCTTCCGTACCATCTTCCTGCAAGTCGGTATTGAGCTTCATGTTATCGATGGCACCGAGGCCGATAATCGAAATCTCGTTTTTCGGATCTATCTGATATTTATATTTCACCTGAAAGTCGTTGTAGGTAGGCAGAAAAGGGAGTCCGATAAACTTGAAAAGCAGCTGAAGATAAGATTGACGGGCCGACACGATGAAGGAGGATTTCTCGCCGATCGGGCCATCCATGGTGAAAGCCGCATCGGAGGCTCCGATACCTACCTGTGTGTGAATGCGGTCGCGGCTGCCATCTTTCTGGCGGATATCCATGACCGAGCTGAGGCTATTGGGGCGGTTGGCAGGAAAAGCGCCGCTGTAGAAGTTCACCTCCCGCACAAAGTCGGGGTTGATGATACCCACCACACCTCCCGAGGAGCCCTGTGTGGCAAAGTGATTGATGATGGGGATTTCAATGCCGTCGAGATAAAACACATTCTCCGAAGGCCCACCTCCGCGCACAATCAGGTCGTTCCGGTTGGGATCGGTAGCCCCCACACCGGGCAGCGTTTGTATGGCTTTGGAGACGTCGCGGTTTACGCCGGCAGCTTTTTCAATGTCGCTTACACCCACAGTCAGGTATGAAACAGGGCTTTCAATCTTCTTGAGGTTCGTGGTGGGACGTACCACCACTTCATCGATCAGGGTAGATGATTCCGGCACGGCAATATCCAGATAGGTGGTTTGATTTCCCTGAATGTGTACTTCAGCGGAAAGGGTAGTCTCATAACCCACGTAACTCACCATCAGCCTGACAAAGGCCGGACTGGCTTTGATCTCATAGTTCCCGTCGAGGTCTGTCGTGTTGCCAATGGTGGTTCCCTGTATCTGTACGGTGGCGAACTCCAGGGGCTCGTTGGTTTTGGCGTTATAGACCCGTCCTTTCACTGTGCCGGTTTGGGCGAAAGTGAGCATGCTCACAAGCAATAAAAATAAAGTAGTTAAGTGTTTTAGCATAAAATATCTCTTATCTGTCTTTTTTGTGTTAAATTTTATCCGCTTATAACAAATATCTCTTATTTATGTTCTCGCCAACATGTTGGAAATTACAGGACGAAAAAAAACCCCAAAAGCATGCAACTGCTTCTGGGGTTTACCCATTTTTCGGAAATTATTTTTTCAGCTTTCACATGAAACGGACTTCCATGTATAGAACCCACTCAGGAGATTACAAGACATCCCGCAAAGCTCTGATTTCATCGTGAGAGACTTTTATCACATCGAAGTGATTGAGGAGGATGTCTCTCTGGGAGGGAATCAAGTCGTCCGACTCCAAGGCCGATCGGTAAGCCACGAGCGCTGCATCCTCTCCGTTTTCACAATTGTCGAGGATCGTCTTTCTATCTGAGCCTGAAAAGAATGCTTTTACATCCATCCAGGTACGGTAGATTTTGCCACTCGCCATGGTTCCTGTGGCGACCACTTCTCCCAACATCGCCACCTCTGCTGCCAATTCGCTGTGAAATGCCTGACTTTGTCCTATTCTCTCCTGAAAGAGTATGCGCAAGTCTGCATCTTCCGGTTTTAACTCTTCAATGGCTTTTCGGTAGCCTTCCACTCTGTCGTTGTTTATTTTGACCAGATCGTTCAAAATTTCTGCTTGTCTTTCAATATTCATCATGTTGTTGTTTTTTTAAATGTTACGATATTGCATTTTATGAGACCATGCGACTGCTATGATGCTAATCATGCGCATCGTCTTTTTTCATTACCTGTTCCAGAACCTGATTTCTTTGATGGCTTTAACGAAAATTTCCGGTGGAGCATCCTGCACAAATCCCTCTTCCGATGTAAAACCATCTCCCAGTGTGCTTTTGATATATTCAACTGCCAACCCGTTACCTGCAAGCGGTTTGAAGTGATGGTAGCAATCTCTCACAAACTCCTTGTACAACTTGTCGGATCTCATTGTCTGGAACATCTCCGGGGTCCCGTTGGGTATTGCGAGGGCATCGTAGAATGTAGATGAAGAGGCTAGGAGCGCCTCATCTACATTTATTGCATTCCCATCCTTGTCGGTGAGGGCGCCCAAGTGTTGGGCAACGACCTTTACAAAAGCTCCTTCACCAAGCAAAGTCTCCTTGAACAGGGTCAACTCGTTGCCATCCACCCCATCGTTACACAAAATGGCCACACGGCGGGTACGAATATGATCTTTACGCTGGTTTTTGAGGATGCTCAAAGCTGGTGATTCGGTGAGTAGTGGCTGCGTAAATATTGTTTCATATTCTTCTGGCGCTGCGTCAGGACTATGTTGCATGTTTTCGGGTATCCCCGTCTGCACGGGTAGCCCCAACATGTCGGCCACGTACTTTGCCAGGTCCGCGTTCACAATGTGAATCATTTTCAGGATATTTCTGCGGATCTCCACCCGCTTCACTTTTCCCAATTCAAAACTGAATGCATCGGCAATATGCCTCTTCTCCACTTCAGTCTGGCTATTGTAGAAGAGTTTAGCTTGGGAGTAGTGGTCGAGAAAACTTCTGCTTCGCCCACGTATCTTGTGTGCGTCTATGCGCTCGTGATAGCTTGCAAAACCGCCCTCTTCCTTTGATGATTGCAAAGGATAGTTGTCGCTGATGCTGTTGGGGTGATAATTGGTTTCATCCACGTCAATGGTCATGCGATGCATGCCATCACGTTGGTTGTTGACAACCGGTACCACCGGCCTGTTAATGGGTATCTCGTGAAAGTTGGGGCCTCCCAGACGCGACAATTGGGTGTCGGTATAGGAGAAGAGACGTCCCTGCAACAAAGGATCATTTGTGAAATCAATGCCCGACACAATGTGCCCCGGATGAAAAGCCACCTGCTCGGTCTCCGCAAAGAAGTTATCGGGGTTGCGATTCAACGTCATGCGCCCAATGATGGTTACAGGTACCAGCTCCTCCGGAACAATCTTGGTAGGGTCCAGCAGATCGAAATCATATTTGAACTCATCTTCTTCCGGAATTAGCTGCACCCCTAAATCCCATTCCGGGTACTCTCCGGCCTGGATCGCTTCCCATAGATCCCTTCGATGAAAATCGCTGTCCTTACCCGATAACTTCTGTGTTTCATCCCATACCATCGAACTCATTCCGAGAACCGGTTTCCAGTGGAATTTTACAAAAGTAGACCGATCCTCTTTGTTAACGAGACGGAAAGTGTGGACTCCAAAGCCTTCCATCATGCGAAGACTTCGGGGAATAGCCCGGTCACTCATCAACCACAGGACCATGTGAAATGTCTCGGGAGAGGTGGAGACAAAATCCCAGAAAGTATCATGCGCCGACGCAGCCTGGGGAATCTCATTTCGAGGCTCCGGTTTGACCGCGTGCACAAAATCGGGAAATTTTATGGCATCGTGAATGAAAAACGGTGCCATGTTGTTCGCTACCAGGTCGTAAGTACCCTCGTCGGTGTAGAACTTAACGGCAAATCCTCTTACATCACGGGGCAAATCGGTGGAGCCACGTCCGCCCTGTACGGTGGAAAAACGTGCGAAAACAGGTGTTTCCTTATCCTTGACAGACAAAAACGCGGCTTTGGTAAACTGGGGAATGGGGTTGGTCACCCTGAATACACCGTGTGCCCCCGATCCACGTGCATGGACGATTCTTTCCGGGATACGTTCGTGATCGAAATGGGTGATCTTCTCACGCATGATGAAGTCTTCCAGCAAGGAGGGGCCCCGTTCACCAGCTTTCAGGGTATTGCTGTCGTCGTTGACCCTCACCCCCTGGTTGGTGGTCATCTTTCTTTGGTAACCGCCTGCTTTGTGAACAGAAAGATCTTTCTGCTTGTCACTTTCAGGCGTTAAAGGACGCACCTCGTGAGATACCTTTTTGTCGGCTTCGCTCATCTCCACCGGTTCTGGATCCTTCAGCGCAAGTCTTGACACTTTCGCCGGCTCCACACCTTTGCCCGGAATCGAGGGTTTTTTCG
>Ga0265294_10006832_pt1 | contig 13634 bp, 13 predicted proteins | sample MunlanPumphouse3_FD_192504 | JGI IMG/M metagenome (GOLD analysis project Ga0265294, IMG submission 192504) | Groundwater microbial communities from a municipal landfill in Southern Ontario, Canada - Pumphouse #3 | ecosystem: Environmental > Aquatic > Deep subsurface > Groundwater | place... | reverse complement strand
GAAGTTACCACCCCCGGAATCATTATGAGTCCAAAGCACACCCGGATTGCTTCTACTGGCAACTAATCCTGATGCTTCATCAATCTCATCAGACTGGACGGTACCAAAGTTTTGTCTGTTAGCAAATAAACCAGTCTCTCCAGTTTGTTTATGATAAAAGCCTGTATTGGTAGTTACAAATTGGTAGTTTGGTGATTCTGTAACATCATAAACCTCTTTAGAATAAAATTCTGCAGGAGTTTTCCACTCATTGGCTTGATTTATTAGGAAGTACTCATCTCCGCTAAAATAAATGTTGTTAGTAAAAATACCTTTATCTAAGAACTTGGGGTTAAAATACCAATCAACTAATTCAAAATTTCCAGAATCATCAAGTGTATATAATCCATCACTGTTAGAACCTGACCCTAAAATAACAAATCTATCATTATCGTTTTCAGCAAGTCCTAAGGCTTTTAACCCTCCATAACTATAGGTGCTAACCTCACTTTGAGAAAAGACTTTAACTCCCTCTGAAGTGGAAAAATAGATAGTTCCATCTTCGACAGAGTTGTAAAGATGATAGGTATTACTCTCATTATCTAAGAGATTTACCCATTCATAACTGTATGCAGTTATTGCAAATAACATTAAAAATAGAACTAACATTTTTTTCATAATATCTCCCTTTTTTTAATCTAAGAATAATATATTCAAAATGTATTTTGCTGGCAAGCTATTTTAATTAGAATCTCCACTCTTTAACAAAATCAACTCCACTATCAAGGACGATTAAAATTAATCATAAATTATTGTAATTTTTCTTGACAACAGAGAGTGAAGTCAAAATAATTATAAAAATGGATTAGGAGAGCTATATTGAAAATATTATTAACCAACGATGATGGCTATTCTGCAAAAGGAATAAGACTTCTGTTTAATACTCTAACAGAATTAGGCTTTGATACCTATTTAGTCGCACCAGAAACTGAGAAAAGTGGGGCATCACATTCCATAACCCTCTTTAAAGATTTAATTGCTAAGAAAGTCGATGATAAAATTTATAGTGTTAGTGGGACACCAGCTGATTGCGTAATTTACGCGATACATCAAGTAGCCGACGATTTCGATTTAGTAGTTTCAGGGATTAATGCAGGCCAGAATATGGGAGAAGATATCTTCTACTCAGGAACAGTAGCTGCTGCAACGGAAGCTTGTTTTTTGGGCTATCCCGCCTTAGCTTTCTCAATGTGTGCTTATGAAGATCAAATTTATGAAACAGGTGTTGAAATAGTTGTGAGAATTATCTCATTAGGGCTTCATAAACAGTTAAAGAAGAATGAACTTTTGAACATCAATATTCCTAATGTTCCTCATGACGAGATTAAAGGATTTAAGGTTACCAAAATAGGGGAGAGACGCTATAAGAATTTCATCCACATAAAAGATCAAACTGAAAATAGAAGTGTTTATCGTGTTGGTGGAGATATTCCTGAATATGTTGATGATGATCAGAGTGATTTTCATGCTATTTCTCATAACTATGTATCTATTACCCATCTATTAAGGAAATCTGACTCTCATTTTAATTTAAAAAAACTGGATAAGATAAACGGCTATGAGATTTGAAGATCAGAGAGAAGCATTAATTTCTGAATTAAGGGAGATGGGGATAACAGATGAACTTGTAATATCTTCTTTTCGAGCTATACAACGTGAAGATTTTGTTCTAGAGCATGTTAGAGAATTTGCTTATCGTAATCAAGCATTACCAATAGAGTCTGGTCAAACAATCTCACAACCATTTATTATTGCACTTATGATGCAAGAACTAGAACTTGAACCTAGTGATTTAGTTTTAGAAATAGGCACTGGGTCTGGCTATCAAACATCGCTTTTAGCCTCAATTGTTACTAATGTTTGTACCATTGAAAGGCATCAGAATCTAACAGATACAGCTAAACAAACTATTTCAAAGTATGATTTTAAAAACATCTATTATAAAGTTGGAGATGGGACTAAGGGTTGGATAAATACCTATCCTCCAATTAAAGAATTTGATAAAATTATTGTATCTGCTGGTGCACCTTTAGTGTCCGAAGCATTTTTAAACCAACTAAAATTAGGTGGCAAGTTAATAATTCCTGTGGGAAATCTTGAACAACAACGTTTGAAAATTATCATTAAAACAGAAACAGGCTTTTTAGAGAAACAGAGTGTAGCTTGTAGTTTTGTTCCATTATTAGGAGAATCAGGATGGGAAGAAGATTAGATATTATTTTAGAATTCTTTGCAATGGCTTGGAAGTGGATAAAAAAAAGGAAAGAACTATTTATTACCTTAACTGACAATGAAAAACAACTCCAAAACTTTAGTGTTTTTAGCTCATTAAATACATTACAAATCAAAGCAATATACGGCATAATTTTTGAAAGAACATTTGCAAGTAATGAGATAATCTTTCAAATTGGGCATCCTAACATTGTGATGTATTTTATTCTAGAGGGAGAAGTAGATCTGTATGATGCTGAAGATTCTGATACACCTAACTTAGTCGTTGGTAAAGGGGGATTAGTAGGTTCTATTGAAATATTTACTGGGGATACTAGATTTAGCACCGCTGTAGCAAGAACTAAATGCAAAATGTTGGCTATTTCGAAATATGACTTCAGAAATATGGTTAAAAACAATCCAAGAATAGGTTCTAAAATTCTACTTGCCTTTTGTGAAAAATACACAAAATCACTTTATACAAAAATAATTGAGGAAAAGGAAAATGCTGAAAAAAAACAATAGGTTGTTCTTTAATATTTTTCTTTTTCTTCTCTTTGGCGTTTCGGTTGTCTTCTATTGGAACATTCTATCAACCGTGATTGCCGCTATCATATTTGCTTTTATTCTCAATCCCGCAGTTAGTTATATTCAAAGCTATGGAGTAAGCAGGACTCTTGCAATTATCGGTGTTTATCTAATCATCTTTATGACTATTGTAATTAGTTTAATTTATGTTGTTCCTAAGGTTATAACTCAAGGTGAAAGTATATTCTCATTTATTAATAGATCGCAAGTGGTACAAAAGGCTATGGGAGAGGATAAAATCGAACTAATAGATTCAGAAGGTGAAAACGGAATAATCAATATCTATCTTAACTATGATGAGAAGCAAGAAAAGATTGTTTTGGATCATGAGGGTAAGCTTGTTCCTGTAGAAGAAGAGGTTACTCCTAAATCAGAACCATTAATCCAACCCGAAGAGATTTCCTTAGAAATGACTTATGCTGATTCTCTTTCTCAAGAATCAATCAAGAAGTTTATGGAGATACCAATCTTAGCTCAAATTACCGGCTATATCGAATACATTGATGAGAAAATCACTTTTATCGACATTACTGAAGAGATAAAGAATGGTATCCAGATGTTAAAGGGAAAGCTAATCCAAGTACCAAGAATTTTAATTTCTAATGTCTCAAAAATTGTTTCAACCTTTGCAGTTGTTTTTATGATTCCTTTTATTAGCTTTTTTATCCTTAAAGATAAAAACCTCTTCGCTAAGATGTTTAATAGATTTATTCCAAATAAATTCTTCGAACTCTATATCACTATAACTCAAAAAATTAGTGAACTGGTAAGTAGCTTTTTAAGAGCTTTGGTTGTCGAAATTATTATTGTAGGCGTTTTGACAGCGATAGTACTATCATTCATCGGAGTTAACTACTCAATCTTGATAGGTTTACTCGCTGGACTGGCTAATATGATTCCTTATTTTGGACCATTTTTCGGTGTTGTCTTTGCTATCAGTTCAGTTGTCTTAACAGGGCAAGATTTTTCCATGATTATCTATATAATTTTCAGTATGTGGGGAGTTCAAGTGCTTGATAATAATGTTGTATATCCTATTGTGATTGGTAAAAGTACTAACATTCATCCCCTGTATGTATTCTTGACTGTTGTGGCTGGAGGATACATGTTTGGTGTGATTGGAATGATTATCTCTGTCCCATTAGTCTATATTGTATCAGAGATTTCTAAAGAGCTATATTCTAGCTTGAAGAAGTATGATATAATATAAATTGAGAATTAAGAATAATATGAACACAAATAGAGCTTTCACACGAATAATCACGATTTAAAACGAAGTTACACAAATTAAGAAACACCCAAAGAGCTACTGATTAAAAAAACGAAAAGGCAGTTGTCGAAATTATTGTTACCACAAATCCAGCAATAGTAACACCTGCTAAAGCACAAAGTAGGGATTTCCAAAACTTTAGTCCAAAGATGTATGCTGCAAGAGAACCTGTCCATGCTCCCGTGATAGGCAGAGGAATAGCTACGAAAAGAGTTAATCCAATCTCTTCGTAACGCTCAATAACCTTGCTTTTGTTACGGGTTCGAGCAAATATTTTGGCTAAAAGCTTTTTAGTGAATGACCATTTATTCAAGAGAAGTGTAAATCTTTCCATAAAGAGTAAGACAAAGGGGATAGGTAGCAAATTTCCGATAATAGCATAGATTAATGATTCCCACCAACTCATTCCTAAAAGACCAATTGCAACTGGTATTGCTCCTCTAAGTTCTACAATGGGAAGAGTAGAGATAAGTATGACAATCAGAGATTTGGGAATGCCTCGTTGCTGAAGATAGAGGGTTATATCTTTGCCTAATTCGGAGGCAGCCAAAGATGAGAAGATTACAATAAAGCTAAAGACCAAGATTATTTTTTTTATATTCATAACATTATTTCCTTTAATCATACTATTTCCATTTCAAAATAATGACAAATAATGTCAATATTTTTGTTGACTAAAAAAATAGACTAAAATAAATGGCAGGAAAGGAAATGATATGAAAAGAAATATAAATTTAACCGACGGTAAGATATTAAACAAACTGGTTATACTTTCACTTCCAATAATGTTGTCTAATTTTTTGGGCACACTCTACAATATCGTAGATACTTATTGGGTAGGGAAGATAGATACTGGGGCTAAAGAAGCTGTGGCGATTACAGGGATGACCTTTCCACTTGTCTTCTTTATCATGGCTTTTTCCATGGGTTTTACAGTTGCTGGTACGGCAATGGTCTCTAAATTTAAGGGGATGAATGATATCAAAAAGGTGAGGCTGACAATAGGTCAGTTTGTTCCTATCATGGGAGTATTTTCCCTTTTCTTAATCATTATAAATGCAACTATGATTCCCACCTTTTTAAAGATTATTCAAACCCCACCAGAGTTGGTTGCAGATGCCACAATTTATATTACTTACATTATGTATGGGATGATTGCTATGCTCTTTTTTGATGTATTTCAGAGTATTACTACAGCTTTAGGAGATAGTTTAACACCTCTAATAGTACAAACTATTACCGTTGTGCTTAATATTGTCTTAGATCCAATTCTAATCTTTGGCTTAAGTATCTTTCCTAAAATGGGAATTAAAGGTGCTGCTATAGCTACTTTGTTTAGCAGGATAGTTGCTACTGTTTTTGCTTTAGTTATTTTCTATCGTAAATATAGGGAATTGGTACCAACTATGCAGGATATCAAACCTAACAAAAAAGTTATGATGAACATTTTTGAAATTGGCTTACCTGCTTCTATCGGACAATCAACAACTGCTTTTGGATTTTTACTCATGCAAGGATTAACTAATTCTTTTGGTACTGCGGTTATATCCGCAAATGCTATCGGACATAGGATGATGAGCATCTTTCAGCTTCCAGCCATGGGAATTAGTAGAGCACTCTCTTCATTTGTAGGGCAAAACTTAGGGGCTAATAAAGAGAAAAGAGCAGTTAAAAGTGTTTATTATTCTCTATTTTTAGTGATGTCTATTATGACAGTTGGTTGTCTCTTTATCTATACTTTTGGAGCAGAGTTGGTTAAGTTCTTTATTGATGAACCGATTATCACAGAAATCGGGGCGAGAATGTTTAAAATATCAGCCTATGCAACCTGGGTTTTTGGTATCCTAATGGTCTTTATGGGGGTATTTAATGGGGCTGGCCACTCTAGATCAACTATGACTTTTAATATTAGCCGATTATGGTTTTTCCGTATCCCTACTGCTTATCTTTTGGCAGGTTTTTTTATCGGAACAGATTTAGGGATATTTACTTTTCTCGAACCTACTGTAAATTATTTAGGAACAATTTTAGCTCCCTATGAATATGAATCCCTTTGGTGGGCTATGGTTATAAGCAATACTGCTGGGGTAATAATGGCTTTATCTATTTATATGAAAGGAAATTGGAAGGTATCTAAAGCAGGATGGTAGAATATAGTTTGACATTTTTACTAATCTGATTAAATTTGGTATTGTGATAGTGAGATACATAACTGAAAAAATCTTGTAAGGGGATTAAAAATGAAAAGAAATCTATTAATAATGCTGTTTATAGTGTTAATAACACTATCAAATGCTCAACTGAAGATTGGAGCAAAAGGTACCAATTTTATGGCAAATAACTGGTCACCTAGTGATTGGAGTTGGAATCCCAATAACTATTCTTTACTAAATCCTAATAATTATACAATGAGTCATAGTATGTCATTCTCGACTGGTTACTCATCTGGAGTTTCCCTCTATCAATCACGTTATACTAATCATATTTCTTATCAGGTTAATAAGAAACTTGATATTAATGTAGATCTACACGTTACCAATTTTGGAACAGCTAATGTAAGCAAAGGTTTTAATATCGAAAGTAATGATGATAATTCTACAAATATCGTGCCTGATTTTGCTATTAATTATCGTCCGACTGATAACACTTCAATCCATTTTGTTTTTCGTGGTCCCTCAGATAATCCATATTTTCGAAGACACAATATTTGGAGGGACTAATTGGGGATTGAACCACTGCTTATAACATTTTTATTCCTGCTGGGAATGGCATTTGGTAGCTTTTTTAATGTAGTAATTTATCGATTACCCCTAAATAAATCTCTGATACCTTCTTCAAAATGTCCTAAATGCAATTATGCAATTCCTTTCTGGCTAAATGTCCCTATCTTTTCCTGGCTGTTTTTAAAAGGTAAATGTAGGAATTGTGGTGCCAAAATTAAATGGCATTATGTGATAGTCGAATTTATTACTCCAATACTTTTTCTCTTAGTCTATTGGCGATTTGGTGATAATCCACTTTTACTTCTTAAGTACCTCATCTTCTTTAGCTATGGGATTATCATTATATTTATTGACTTATATCACATGAGAATCCCTTTTAAATTGTCAATTCCTTTGAATATCATAGGATTGATTTTCTTGTTTACTAAGTATTTACCGAATTTACCTCAGAATGACGTTACACTATTACAAGGATTAGCTGGTGGAGCTGGTTCTTTTATCTTCTTTACTCTCTTAATGATAGCTTATTATTATATTCGAGGAAGAGAAGGATTGGGCTTTGGAGATGTTCTCTTAATCTCTGCTATTGGCTTTTTTACAGGTATTCTTAATCTTGTGTTTATCGTGGGTTTAGCAAGTATTATAGGTCTGATAATCATGTCTATTTTTATGCGATATAGTAAAGATAAGCTTTTTCCCTTTGGTCCTTTCTTGGTGATTGCTTCTTGGTTCTACCTACTTTGGGGTTATAAGTTGTTTGCTATGTACCAGAATTATTTAACTACAATTACTGGCTGATAAATGGATGAAATACTTATTAGATTTGAAAATTTAAAGGACAAAAACCCCCTTAAAGCCCTTCACTTGATTAAGCAAGCACTGATTCAAGACCCTAAGAATTTTGATTATCTTGTTTCTTTGGCAACACATTTTTCAAAAATAAATGAAATTGAAAAAGCATTAATATATTTTGAAAAAGCTCAAAGAGTTGCTGCATTCGATGACCATACAACCTTCGCTTATGCCATAACATTAATGAAGGATGGTCAGTATAAGTTAGCGATTAAGCAATTTAATAAACTCAATGATGTCTTTCCTGAATCATATTATAATTCAGCCTTGTGCTATGTACGCATGAATGATTTGAAAAAAGCTGTCCTAGAAGCAGAAAATTTAGATAAACATGAAATGTTAGGTAGAGAATCATTACGTTTGATAATTGATATTTATAACTTCTCAAGAGACTCAGTTAAACTAAAGTCAGCATTGAATAAATATAAGGTTAAATACGGTGATGATGACTATTATCATTTGATTTCAGGTAGAGATGCCTACCTAAAGAGCAACTTTCTTGAGGTTGTTTATCATTTCTCCAGAATAAAAGAAGAAGAAAATGAACAGAATATGTATCTGAATGAATATGCTTTTTCACTATGTAAAATCAAACGATTTGATAAAGCAGTATTAGTTTATCAAGAGATAATTGAAAAAGGACAACCAACAGAATATGTCCTTTATGAATATATAGAAGTTCTCTTTCAGCTAAATAGGTTTCATGATGTTCTTGATGTTCTAAAAAAATATAAATCAATAATTAAGAATAAAGAAAAAATTCATGAAATTGAGGCTAAAGTACGCTATAAGCTTGAGTTAGAGTAGTTTAAGGCTTCTTTGCAAATCCTAGCTGGAAAAGTAAAAGCAAGTAAAAAATAATTCAAGAATGTGCTATAAACATATATCTAAAATAAAATACTTGACATAAAAATATTTAATCTAAATTTTAGTTTAGTTATGTATGAGCTAACAAAACAGTGCAAGGTTTTATTCCTATAAACAATAATTAGTGCTATACTAACATAACCAAAATACCAATAATATTAACAATAATTTGTATCAAATCGAATAATTGATGTAAATTTTACAGGAGATAATATATGTTTAGACAAGTTGGTCGTTTAACACCAGAAGATATGAAGGAATTACGACTAAAAGTTGGAGAAATCTTTGAACAAGTTGCAAAAAAGAAAGTAACTTCGGTAACTAGAAGAGTAAACCTCATTGCTAACACAGCTAATTACTTTGTTAGAGAAGAGTTAGGTAAGCATTTAGCAGAGTGTGAAGATAAAGAGTTTATGGATGCAATATGTCATAAAATGCTCAAACACAAAATCTATGGAATTAGAGCTACTGCTCTTTTCTATTTCTACTATAAAGATAAAGCCAATGCTGAAGAAGTGATTCTCGTGTTGGATAAATACTATAAAAAAGTTCCTTGGGAAGCAGAAACCATAGCGCTAAATATGTGGAAAAAACATCCCAAAACTATGAAGAAATATATGCCTCAGTGGCAAAAAGATAAGGATGAAGTGAAAAGATCATTATCATTACACGGGATGGAAAACATAGCTTCTAGTGATCCAAAATTCATTATGTCTTTCATTGGTAATATGATTGATGATGAATCTCTGGAAGTTCAAAAGAAAATTACCCATATCCTAACTCAAGTAGGTCGTTCAAAACCTAATAAATGCTATCCAGTTGTGAAAGAGTGGCTTCGTGATGCTGATGAAAAAAGAATTAAAACCATTTGGGTCAGTATGAAAAAGCTTGCTAATATTATTACCCAGCAGAGCAATCGAGATAAATCAGCCGAATTTGTTAAAGTAACAACACGTACAGTTAAGGAGTGGAAGAAAGATCCTAATCAAAATGTCTCAGTAATGGGAGGCAAATTAGCCCAGATCTTAAAGATAAAGTAGGGCTCTTTTAGTGACTGATAAGTAAGATATGACAGAATAAAGACAATTCTGTCATATCTTATTTTAGAATAGTTAAACTGCTAATAATTAATCAAAAAGGATGAGTGATGAGTATTGAATTGTTAAATATTGGTAAAAGCTTGGAAGATTATCTTGAGAGAATATTACTGTTAGGTCTTTCTAATGAAAAGATAAGAGTAACGGATTTAGCAATTAAACTTGGTGTTAAAAAACCTTCCGTTGTCTCTGCTTTACGAAAACTTGCTGATGAAGAACTCATAATCTATGAAAAATATAAAGATATAATTTTAACTGAAAAGGGAAGAGAACTTGCAGGTATAATTTACCGTAAACACTTAACCCTTACTCGCTTCTTTCATGAAGTTCTAGGAGTTGATCACTCACAAGCTGATGCAGATGCCTGCTTAATTGAGCATGTTATTAGTGCCGATGCTTTTAATAGGATGTTTGCCTTCGTTGAGTTTGTTGAAAGGACACCTGAGGCAAGAGAGCTTGTGGAAAAATTCAAAAAGAAATTATAGGAGATTACATTTGATGAAAGCGAATTTAAAAGCGATTGTTGCTAAACATGAAAATAAAAAAGGCCAATTAATTCCTATCCTGCAAGAAGTTCAGCGAGCAGAAGGATATCTTTCTCGTGAGTCTATGAGAGAAATTTCAAAACTTACAAATATCACAGTAGCAGAAATCTACGGTGTAGCTACATTTTACTCAATGTTTCGCTTAAAGCCACAAGGGAAATATACAATTCGTATCTGTAAAGGAACTGCTTGTCATGTGTCGGGTGCTAAAACTATTATGGAAACACTCAAAGAGACACTTCATCTTGCTCCAGACGAAGATACAACCGAAGATAATCTTTTCACTATTACAGAAGTTGCTTGTTTAGGTTGTTGTTCATTAGCACCAGTCATTATGATTAATGATAAAACTTACGGTAAATTAACTTCTGCTAAAATTCCTGGCATAATCGAAGCTTTCAAAAAAGAGGTCAACAATGGGTAAGGTTCAAATCAGAGTAGGAATGGCAAGTTGTGGTTTAGCTGCAGGGGCTTTAGATATCTATAATGAAGCTAAGAAAGTAATCCAAGAGAAAAAATATGATTTTGAATTAAAACACACTGCTTGTAATGGTATGTGTCATGTTGAACCACTAATTGAAGTGGTTACTGAGGACGGTGCTGATACTGTTTATGGAAACTTAACAGTTACTGACCTGACATCGATTTTTGAGAATCTTGCCAAAGGTGAGATTAATCATCCCAAGATAGTTTATTCTAATAAAATTCCTGCTCCTGAGAATTACTTGTTAGAATATCAAACTCGGATTGTTTTACGTAACTGTGGTGTAATTGACCCAGTGAGTATTGATGAATATATTGCCCGTCAAGGTTATACAGCTTTAAAAAAAGCAATTAACTTAACTGGGGAAGAGATTATTGCTATCATAACTGAATCGGGGCTTAGAGGGCGTGGTGGAGCAGGTTTCCCTACGGGTTTAAAGTGGAAGTTTGCTCATGATAATAAGAGTCCTAAGAAGTATGTCATTTGTAATGCAGATGAAGGAGATCCTGGTGCTTTTATGGACCGATCAGTCTTAGAAGGTGATCCACATGCCATTATAGAAGGTATGATTATCGGAGCTTATGCTATTGGAGCTGATGAAGGATATCTCTATGTAAGAGCAGAATATCCCCTAGCTATTAAACATTTAAGTATTGCAATTGAACAGGCTAAAGACAAGGGTTTTCTTGGGGATAATATTCTTGGAAGTGACTTTAGTTTCCACCTTCATATAAAAGAGGGGGCAGGTGCCTTTGTCTGTGGTGAAGAGACTGCCTTGATGGCTTCGGTCGAAGGTAAACGAGGGATGCCAAACTTACGTCCTCCCTTCCCAGCTGAATCTGGATTATGGCAATACCCAACCAACATCAATAATGTTGAAACATGGGCTAATATCTCCTGGATTATTCTCCATGGAGCAAAAGAATTTGCTAAATTAGGAACTGAGAAGTCTAAAGGGACAAAAGTTTTTGCTTTAACTGGAAAGATAAAAAACTCTGGCTTAATTGAGGTACCAATGGGGATAAGCTTGAGAGACGCTATTTACAAAGTTGGTGGAGGGATGAAGACAGATTCACCTTTCAAAGCTGTTCAATTAGGTGGTCCATCAGGAGGTTGTATTCCGGCTTCCCTCTTAGATACCATAGTTGATTATGATTCTATTAGTCAAACAGGAGCTATTATGGGCTCAGGTGGTATGGTTGTCATGGATTATGATACATGTATGGTAGATATAGCTAAATTCTTCTTGAACTTCACTAAGAATGAGTCCTGTGGAAAGTGTACTTTTTGTAGAATAGGTACCAAAAGAATGCTAGAAATATTAGAAAAAATTACTGCAGGTAAGGGGGAAGAAAAAGATATTGAGACCTTAGAAGCTTTATCTGAAAAGATTATCACTACTTCTCTCTGTGGCTTAGGTCAGACCGCTCCTAACCCTGTCTTAACAACTTTAAGATACTTCCGTGATGAATATGAGGCTCATATTATTGATAAGAAATGTCCTGCACATGTATGTACGGATTTGTTAACTTACAATATTTTAGCAGATAAATGTGTTGGTTGTACAGCTTGTGCTCGAGTATGCCCAGTAAATTGTATTAGTGGCGAGGTAAAAAAGCCTCATCTAATTGACCAAGATAGCTGTATCAAGTGTGGTTCTTGTTATAAAGCTTGTAAATTCTCAGCTATAGAGATTAGTTAGGAGTAAAAATGATAAAAATTAAACTTAATAATAAAGATGTTTTAGCCCCTGAGGGTTCAACAATATTAGATGTAGCAAGAAAAGAGGGTTATGAAATACCTACTCTTTGTCATGATGAAGAGTTAAAACCTTTCGGATCGTGTTGGGTTTGTGCTGTTAAGGTAGAGGGGAGAAGAGGTTTTGTTACTTCCTGTGGAACAACTATTAGTGAAGGAATGGTAATAGATACAGAAGGAACCGAAGTTAAAAAAGCTCGTAAAATGGCTTTAGAACTCCTGCTTTCTGATCATTATGCAGATTGTGAAGCTCCTTGTAAAACAGCTTGTCCTGCTCATATTGATGTCCAGTCCTATGTATCTTTAATTGCTAATAAGCAATACCATGAGGCTGTTAAAGTAATTAAAGATCAACTACCAATGCCTCTTTCAATTGGTCGAGTTTGTCCGGCTTTCTGTGAAGATGAGTGCCGCAGGCAGGTGATAGATGAATCCATAGCAATTAGACAGTTAAAGAGATTTGCTGCAGACTATGATGCCCAAGATTACTGGAATTATGTTCCAGAAAGACAAGAGAATAAAGATAAAAGAATAGCCATTATCGGAGGAGGTCCATCAGGACTAAGCTGTGGCTATTACCTTTCAAACAAAGGTTATCAAGTTAAAGTGTTTGAATCAATGCCTCAAGCAGGTGGTTGGTTACGTTATGGGATTCCAGAATATCGTTTACCCAAAGAGATACTTGATACAGAAATTGAAATTATGTGTGCTAATGGTATGGAAATAGAATGTAATGTGCATGTAGGCAAAGACTTCTCTTTTAACCAGTTAAAAGAAGACTATGATGCTGTTTATGTGGCAATTGGTGCTTCTGATGCTGTAGCTATGCCTTTACCTGGAAGTAACTTAAAAGGTTGTTATCTTGGAGTAGATTTCCTCAAAGAATGTGCCTTAGGTAACCCTCCTGAAATTGGTAAGAAAGTTGCTGTTATAGGTGGAGGGAACACTGCCATAGATTGTGTTCGTACCGCTATAAGATTAGGTGCTAAAGCTACTATTCTTTATCGTAGAGCAAGAGAGCAAATGCCTGCTGAAGATTATGAAATCGAAGCTGCAGAGAAAGAGGGTGTTGAACTCAGATTACTTACGAATCCAGTTGAATACTTTGGAGAATCTGGAAAGCTTAAGCAGATAAAAGTGGAGAAGATGGTACTTGGTGAGCCAGATGCTTCAGGAAGAAGATCACCACAACCAACAGGC
>Ga0265294_10006831_pt1 | contig 13634 bp, 11 predicted proteins | sample MunlanPumphouse3_FD_192504 | JGI IMG/M metagenome (GOLD analysis project Ga0265294, IMG submission 192504) | Groundwater microbial communities from a municipal landfill in Southern Ontario, Canada - Pumphouse #3 | ecosystem: Environmental > Aquatic > Deep subsurface > Groundwater | place... | reverse complement strand
ACGGTGTGGTAGTTCAGTTGGTTAGAATACCTGCCTGTCACGCAGGGGGTCGCGGGTTCGAGTCCCGTCCATACCGCAAAATAAAAGGTAAAAAGCTTGTAAAAAGTTTTTTACCTTTTTTCTTTTTTTGAGGTACAAATATCCCGAACACTCTTTTTCTCACTGTAGTATTTCTTTTAAATTCCATGCCTACAAATGCTTAATGCCACCTTTTAAGGGCAATGTGACATCATCAAGAGAAACGACAATTTTCTCAAAATTATCACCAATGGATTCGAGAGCGGAATATTCTCGTTCAATTGTGGATTCATCCGAAAGCGTATTCGCACTTTGTATATAAATCACACGATCAGCTTTCTTAGCCACAAAATCGACCTCTTTGTTTCGTAAAACACCGACATAAACATCAAAACCGGCACGACACAGCTCTAAATAAATGAGATTCTCAACGAGGTATCCAAAACCATAACCAAATCCCGGATAAAGTCAATTGTTTTAGCTCCCCATAGGTTTATATTTTTCTAATCTTGCAACATTTTCGTCCATAATCGAATGTTTTGCACGTACGCAGTGATTTTTTCGTTTATATTTGAATATATTTACTTGTATATTTGATTTTTATTGCCATTCGGTGTGTAAATATATTCTGTATCGTATGACATTGATATTATTTTGTTAAAACAACTCTTTTGGATTTATTTTCAAAAACTCCTCATAAGGAATTCCGCCCGTGCCAACGTTCTTCATCACTGATTAAGCTTGTCGAGCCGGGATAGCCGCCAAAGTAAACATATTGTTCGATGCTCCATCCAAATGCTTCCTGCATTTCCGGATAAGACCATATGGGCAAGTATATTCTACCGGGTTATCGTATTTGTATTTTAAATTCTGTTCGTGTTGTTCTCTTTCATCCTGCTCCCTCCTTCGTGCCCTCTGATACTCTTTGCAATAATCTATTCTGCTCTTCCTGCTCAATAGCCAATATTTTATTTTTGTGCGATTCACTATTTGTCCTTCTCCTTTCCTCCTTTAAGTACTCCTCTTGTTTTTTCTCTTGTCGTTTTAGGTAGGCACATACAGAACAAATATATCCTCCCAAAAACCGTCTGTCTCAGGACGTTTTTTGCCATAGGGAGTCATCATATGATAATAAATTTCCACATTTGGCACAATTCGGAGTTTTAATTCCCATGATTTTTTATTTTGTTAGATAATTTTGATTTATTATTTTTTTGCTAATACATCTCAAAGATATGGAACTTATAAATGCATTTTGTACATAAGTACTTTCTTCATCAATTTCCTTACGTTTTTTCGATTCGGCTAAAAGCCACTCTACCCTCAATCGCGAATAATTAGTAGCATACTTCTGCAAAGATATTTCACCAATGATTGGTATTTTGATTTATGAAAGACTTCAAATTCAATTTAACATCTTGTATTTCCATAGTTTTAAATTGATAAATATCAGCACATCGTTGACAAATAATAAAAGTGTTCTTTGAAATATTGCATACTTTGCTATTAAAAAAATTTATTGATAGCGAAGAAAAATTAAGACAAGATGCAGTGAATCTGTTTCTCAATAAGGAATCTATCAGCAAGATAGCATCAAGCCTCTCGAGAAGCCGCCAATGGGTCTACAAATGGATCTCAAGATATGAGAACAACCCCTCTCTCGATTGGTACATGAATGAGTCAACAGCACCCAAGGTGCAATTGAAACGTTTACCATTAGATGTTGAGCAATCCATTGTAGAAGCAAGAAAGCGTCTTTCTTCCAATCCTTATTCACAGAACGGGGCAATCAGCATTCTTTACGAACTGAAACGGTTAGGAATAACCACCCCCTCTGTGGCAACCATTAACAGGGTTTTGAAGAAGAAGGATCTGATTGGAAGAAAGAAAACTTCAACAGGCACCTTCAAAGAGTATCCAACTCACTATCATGATGTTCAGCAAATGGACTTGATTGGTCCCCGGTATCTGAAAGGTGGTTTTAAGTTTTACATTTTCACCATCATAGATAAAAATAACCATCTTGCAGGAGTATATCCAATAACCAATAAATCGGCAAATGTGATAGTGCCTTGTCTGGTTGATTTTTGGATCCTGTATCAAATGCCGGACTATCTTCAAATGGATAACGAGTTATCTTTCAGAGGTAGCAACCGGCATCCCAGAGGGTTGGGACTTCTATTAAGGACGGCTATCAGTAATGGCGTAACTCCGCTTTTCATACCCCCAGCCGAACCCTGGAGAAACGGGGTTGTAGAAAAGTTCAATGAAAGCGTGCAGAATCACTTCCTTTCTACTCCCTTCTCCTTTCTGGAAGAAATGCAGGTAAAAGCAACAGAGTTCTCAGTCTTTCACAATACCGAACACAGGTACTCATCGCAAAATAACAAATCACCAAATGAGATGCTCGAAGAGATGAAATACCTGGCTAAGCTCAAAAGAGAGACAGACCTGAGTAAAAGACCAGTAATCGAAGAAGGTCAGCTGATCTTTGTCCGATTTATCAGGAGTGACTTGAAACTTCATCTTTTGAATAGCATCTTTGAAGTGTCAGAGAAACTCGTCTACTCTTATGTGGAAGCGATCGTCCAAATTGATAAACATCTTTTGATCGTCAAACACAAAGAAATGATTTATCACTACTTTGAATTTGTGATGCCCTTGTCTTAAAAATATGCAATATGTCAATGATCTCTTGATATATGACCTTCCTTAGAAGGCCCAAACCCTATAGGGTTTGTAAACGAGGTGATGATACGTCTAAGAAACTTAGAACTGTCAACGAAGTGATGATATGTAACATTAAATAATTAGTCGAAGTAAAGTAAATACCTAACCTTTTCTTAGCAAATTCTCAGTTTCAAAGTCCGTTACTCCCCAAAATTTTTCAATCACTTGTCGAAACATTTGATTTTGAGGCTTAGCAATTAAAAACAATGTTGTACACGAGTGAAATTTCTTATGATCAACGTGTCCGAAAATTCTTACAGGATTGTTTATTTTCGACTCAAGCAATATTTTAAAGCAAGTCTCCAGTCGCTTACCTAAAATAGGATGAACTAAATAAGCATGTGCTTCCTCAATACTCTCAAGGCTATAATAATCACTCATGTAGCTTTTGCCTAATCCTTTTAGTTGTGGAAAAACAAACCACATCCAGTGAGATTCTTTTCTGCCTGCACGAAGTTCTTGCAATACGATGTCGAACATCTTATCTTGTGCTTCTACAAACCGTTTAAGGTTAAATGTATCATCATTCATTTTGTTATAAATAGTATAATAATTACGGATATTTTGAACCTCTCATTTTATGTAACAATATTCGAATAACATCATCCTTTCGTACTTTATTTTCTTTGTAAAGATCAAAGAGTTGAATGTATATCTTTCTCCCAAAATCAATTGATAGTTTATCTGTTAAATTAAACAAATCTAATATCGTTTCAGTATTTTCAGTATTTCTCAGATGAAGTTCAATTTCCTCTAAAATGGATTTTGATATTTCAAGAGCAGAATATTTAGTGAAGATGTCCTGCTGGGAGCTGTTCTTTAAAAATGTAAACACATCTTTATCGTTAAATAAATTCTTTGTTTTTTGACGGATGAACACCGCAGTCATATCATCACTCTGATAATCTAAATTCTTTTTTGTTACAATATTCAACGCTTCCTGCATATTGCTCACGCTTAGGATACGCAAAGAGTCTTTCTCAAAATCCGGGCAAGTATAGAATCCATCTGAGACCAATACGATACCTTTTGTCCCTTTAGTTTCCTCAGGTGTAAACTCTTTAATATATAGTTTTACTCCAAATTGTCCGATGGCATTGTCTATTCCTGTGGCAGTAATCACAAAACCATCTTTAGTTTTAAGAGGTTTCCCACTCTTATCTCGCACAATAATCGATTTAGCATCATCTTCTGTTACTTGAAACAGTTCTGATTTTTTTTGAATATAGGTACGTGAATCACCAACGTTTTGAAAGTACAAACATTGATTCAGCAAATCATACACAACTAAAGTTTGCGTAGTCATTAAGCCTTTTTTATCATCCTCTATCCATAATAATTCATCATTTACCGCTACGGTTGCTTTTTTTATTCTCTCGGTAATTGTTCCTTGAGATTTGGTAAAGTGAGTACTCCAATTGTTGCAGACTGTTTCTGATGCTAAATAATCTGCCGGACGAGATCCAACTCCATCACAAACCATCGCAATCAATATTGATTCATTTTCCAATAATTCTATATTGAGATGGTCTCCGCATCTTGACTTAGAAGGTTTTTTTACAGATGAGAATGCGATATCGAAGTGTTCATTAATTAACGGATTAAATGTTGCAATTTCCATTTCTATTATTTGTCTGTTTTAAAAATTTTATTTTCGTGTCTTTATATAGCCAACTCAATTAGTCTTGTAATCAGGTCGGAGGACGATATTTTACAATATTCCCATAGTTTTGAGTACATACTAATTTCCGTAAATCCGGGTAAGGTGTTTATTTCATTCTACACAAAGGTATAATCAATTTTTATTAAAAAATCAATTCTGGCCACTCCTTTACAGCGGGTTACTTTATAGGCTTTGAGCGCAATTTCCCTTATTTCATCCAAAAGTATGGCATACTCCAAATATTTTATCGTCCGTCGTTGGCAAAGAACTCTTTGAGAGGAAGCCTTTAGGCGAACTGTTTATTAAATCTAAACGTCCGATGAAGGATTCCGTTTCAGATCAACTGAACCTATTGGGTAATTTCTTTGGACAGTAGAGTATTATTTTCATAAAATATTATTTACTATATATTGTAGATCAATCGATAAATGATTTTAATTCATTGATTATTAAAATAATTATATTCCTTACTTCTTTTTGTTCTTAGTTATTAGGTTGCATACAGTCCATTCAAATTATTAGATAAATCAAGTTCAATCTTTTTTACTGCATCATATACTTTGAAAATTAGAAGTGCGAAATTTTTCATTAGATTAGATACGCTTTTTTTTACAAAGCTTAGTAGGATTATTTTAAAATGGAAGTTCCTCATATTCAAATATCTTCTCAAATTCTAAAAGAATTTTCAAGTCAAGATTTTTTTTAAAAAGCCACTTGAATATGTCAGTGTTAGTTAACTTCTCTGATAATAATATTTTTTCAATAATATTCTTAAGTTTACGTGTTGCTAATAATATTCTTTTTGCCTGTTTTCGATGATGAAAGGACTTGTCCGATTCTTCTGCATATTGGTTTAACTCATAATACATTGATATTAATTCACGTATGTAATTGTCCAAAATGTCTTGCATATACCGCCCATTTAACTCAGCGTCGATAAGTTCTCTTTCAAATCTTCGTAGTATTTTTTTTACTTTTAGGCCGGTTGTTAGTGTTTGCTCCATAAAACTTAGAATTTTGTCTTTTTGATAAAGTTTAATGACTTGTGTTTCTATTAATCTCATGTTTTTTATTTCTACGTATTTAATAGTAAAATTAAGGTTTTTGTAGTTCTTGCATAATAAAAGCTGCTAGTTTTCCAGCTGAAGCTCCACCAGAATAATCAGGTATGGGAGCTTGACCGAACTTTAATTGACCATCAGTTTCTATTCCATAACTTACCCAAGTTACAACGAGTACATCTCCATCACTAAGAACTGTATAACCATGTCTATATTTGTCCGTAGTTCCGGTTTTCGCCATATAGTTTTTTTGAGGCAAAATCTTGTTAAGACCATAAGCCGTTCCTCCTGACAGCAAAGTAGATTTAAGAGCTTCAGTAATGATATCGGTATTCTTTGCTTTATACACTTCCTTCTGCTCAACAGCGATATTTTTACTTTCATAATTATATGGATCCATTACTGAACTCAGACAATGAATTTTCACATACTGCCCTTTATTAAAGAGTGTTTGGTATGCTTGTGCAATATCCCAAATAGTCATTCTTCGACTACCTAAGGGGTAATTGATTTTATTCCAGGAATAGTTCAGAGTATCTTCCAAATTAATAGTGCTGTCATTACCTATATTCATAAGGCTGAAATGTTCTTCAACAGATTGAAATAATGAGATAGGAGGTGTTATTTCATCAATGTTACTGAATGGGGAATTAAGAGAAGGACCTAATATCCCTTTGGCATCTTTATACAGATTACTATTCATTTTATTGTAGTTATTTGCTACTTGTTTATTTCTTTTGCCGTCATACAATTTAATATCATGACCTGCTTCTAACAATTCTAATAGCACAAAAGGTTTAATAATCGACCCCGTTTGAAAGCCTTCTCCAAAATCTACGAGATCAACACGCGCATTTCCTCCGTAATGCCCCAAAATCTTGCCGGTCTTTACTTCAACCACTAATGCAGCCCCGTATAATTCTAAATTTCCTTGTCTTTTTTGATCAGAAAAATAATTAAAAAAATTATTGACAGCTGTTAATATTTTATCGTCTACATTTTTATTTAATGTACTGGTATATACAAAGCCAATATTTTCTTTAAAAACACGAATTTGGTTTTGAAAAAACGTATTTTTAGAAGTTGAATTATTTAAATGATACGGCAAATTAGTAAAATCAAGTTTTTGATTCCGTAATTTCTTTATCTCTTTCTTGGTCAACAACCCTTTATTGTACCAATTTTCAGCATATACAAGCAGCTTATCTTTTATTTCAGAAGTATGTAGATGAACCTCCTTATAAGAAATAATATTGGATTCTGTCTTGAATGAACTGCCACGATGAAGTGTGAATGTAAGGTATAGTAACTCAAGTTCATTGAGTTGACCAATATTTCTGCCGAATGTATAGTAACTCGCATTAACAATTCCTGTGTGCCCCATGCCTCCGTTGAAAGACACATTATTAACATAGTTATTAAGGATTGTTTTCGGGTTCACTGACATTGATAATTGGTAACTTGCTATCATTTCTGCGTACTTTCTTTGGAACTCTTGTGGGAAAAAACCTTTAAATGCCAAGTTTTTTATTAATTGTTGATTGATATTTGAACCTCCTCTTCTTACAAGAAAATTCATTGATGTACCATGCCAGTTTGTTCTGTTAAACAGTAGATTGTTTTGTTTGAATAAAGCCTTATCCTCTTTGCATATTAGAGCCTTCACTAAAAAATGTGGAAGTTCATTATAAGATAAAGGGATACTTGGGTTTTCAGAATTATTTGCTGATTTATAAATTAAGTTTCCATTGGCATCAATAATTGCAGTTTGGTATTCGTCAAAAACATTTTCTTTAATTGTTTTAGGTCTGACAGAGAATAGAGTCAGAACAAGCAGCAATGCTATTAAAAGTGGAATTAAAGCAAAAACCGAAGAATAAAGCATTTGAAATGCAATCTTCCAATGAATTGTTGACTTGTTCAATAATGAAATTATTCCATAACCACCGAAAATAAGAAGAGAAAGTAACGTAAAAAACATCATTAGATAAAAAGCATAGAAGAAAAATCCTTTTATAGACATTAATATGGAGAAAAGGACAATAACAGTTAAAACGATTAGAATGGTTCTTTTCTTTAAGAATTTGAATTGCCATTTATTGAATAGTTGATGCTCTCGATTTTCATCTAACATGTATACCCCTAAATAATTATAACCTTTAGAAAGTGTAAATATTAATAATACGAAAAACAACCCAATGCCACACAACAGAGATACGAATACCACCCATATACTACCATTCCATTGTAAACCCAAGTACAGAGGAAGATTTAGAATAACCACAACAAAGTAAGTGAAGATTAATAAAAATAATGGTTTTGTTATTAACATCCTTTCAAATCCGTTCATTTTCAGGTCTGAAAATAATGCAATGGAATAGTTTTTATTATTTAAAAGCTGGATATGCCATATTCCAAAGGCGATTATTAAGTAAGCAACTTTTGAGCCTATTAAGAAAATGACATTAGTAAGAGTATTAAGTAAGGATACAGATTGCAAATAAGAAACTATATCAGATAATATGAAAACTAGAATGCCAAAGGAACTGAAATAAACCAACGATGTAGCCGAGAAAAAATCACTTTCAAACTTCTTATTTAACCTTAGCATAAAGTGTTTAGTTATTTCTACCAAAGTGTAAATACTCACCAACTGTATTAGAGGATTAATGAGAACTCCGAAGATAATATTGGATCCAATGAATGGATTTTGCTTTTCAACACCAGATACAGAGAAGACACCACGGTTTTTTATAAAAAAATCAATTAAATCATCGGATAAACAATAAGCCAAGAAAGAGTGAATACCCTTGTAAAAAACAAATACAGCTAATCCGATTAGGATACTACAAATAAGAACTGCCACAACCTCACCAAGATTATTCTTTTCTACTCTGAACTCCCGATAGATTCGCTGTGATTCGATTCCGTAGTATTTGACTAAATCTGGGACGAGAAAGTTGGAAAATATTATTCCAATTAAAACAATGGTTATTAAGGCTATAGATATCAATGTCATACTATTTTATTTGATAAATTGTCTATTACTTGTATATCAGTAAACCCAATGTAGTTTAACGCTTCTATCCAAAATTCTTTCACCGTTTTTTTGTTAACCTTGTTTCTATAATCACTTTTCAGCACGATTACTATCTTAACATCGAGACCTTCTTCGATCTTATATCTTAGGTTATTCCACAATACATTATCTATGAGCTTATCCATTGTTTCTGATGGTTCCTCTGGTATTTTTTTATAAAAATTTATTGATTCGGTTTTATTGTTTATTATCATATCACTAAATACCAACAAGGTGTTTTCTGATTCCACATTCATTTCTAGTACGGCTTTTATGAGAGTTTGAATAATATTGGTAGCAGAATTATACGCTGGGTCCTTGCTTAATGTTTCAAAATCATCCAAGTTTTTTTTCAACAACGCTATCACTTCTGACGGATTGCCTCTTTTCCTTTTTCCTGCTCCACTCAACCCTTTTTGGTCAATACGAATGGTTTTAGACCGCTTTATTAGCTCATCTTTACCAGAAAGATTACCTATGGTAAGTGTAGCCTCCTCGCACTCTCCTAAATTTGCAAACGGAGTATTCTTCATGAAATATGGTAGATTCTGCTCAAAATCTTTGAATATTTCAGTGAAAAGTTGCTCGTCAGAAACGTCTATAAGCATCGTTATTTCCGATAGTTCAATCTCCTCACATGTTGTGAGTTTTCCACAAGAAGTTAAAATGGTAAATAGAACTAACAACGAAATTGTTGAATAAAGATATTTTTTCATTTTCTATTTTTTTTAACTGATTATTTAATATTGTAATATTGATTAATATCCTTTCTGTCAGGCCATACTGGATTAAATAAATATGCTGTAGGCAAACTACAATATACGTCTTTAAAATCTACTTTATATTGGTTTAACTGTTCTTCAAGCTGATTAAAGCGTTGTTCAAGTGAGTTTCGCTTGTTGCTAATTTGGAGTTTTAATTCTTCAATCTTTTGTTTGTGCATTTTTAGTAGATCTAGTACTTCCACACTTAAATAGTTAGGTTCAGCTTTAAGTTTTTGGATTTCAATTTTTAAGTTATTCACTTTTTCAATTTGTGCAAATTCCTTTTCGTAAAGATTCAGTAATTGAATAAAAGCAGGGTTAATATTGACCTTCACCTTATTAACCAAAGAATTTTCTACACTACTCTTATTTTTTCTCTTACCGGTTTCCAAGAAGGAAATAAGCATAAAGATTATTACAGCGATTATACCCAAAATGAAATCGTATCTGATATAAAAGCCGATTACACTACGTGGTGCAGCAGTATTTATTGAGGTTTCATCGAGATTTAAATCAAAAACATTAGCATCAAAGCCCACGTTTCCTTCCAAATATTCCGGAAAGAAATATCCGAGCACTAATGATCCGATAAGTATGGTAGTTAAAGTGACAATCCCATACATTATGTAGCCGGCATAAATCCCCTTTTTGAGATTTTTATACCTATATTCTGCAATGTGGAGCGTGACAACCAGGATACCTGATGCCGCAATTCTTAATATCACCTGAATTATACTTTTCTGATCTCGTAATGAATCCCAAAGCGCTAAGCCAAAAAAACCCTCCAAAATAACAATGCTCAAAAAAACGACCCCCCATTTTTTAAGATCCCTGCTGTTAATTCTTGTTTTTCTTCCCGATGTGGAAGTAGCTAATCTGGGAATACCTCTTTTAGGTTCTTCAGGTGGCTGATACCCTCTGTTCACTAACAGCTCTTTTTCGCGAAGAATGTCTCCCTGTAAAATATCTAAATCTGCAGACTCCCTAACCAGTTCAATCTCTTTATCTTTTAAATAACACTCAGCCAATTTGCTTTTTTCATAAACTGTCTGTTGATGCAGCATCTGCTTAAACAGATCGGATTGCTCCTGCTTTAGTCTTTGCAACTCCAAATTAGTGTTAGGAATAAAAGAATAACAGGAAAAGTTCAATATCTTTCTCATACCATTAGACAGTTCAAAGCTACCGTCTTGATTTCGGCTTGGAATGCTCCCTGTGCGAACATCTCTATTTGCCCATTCGTAAATTGTAGGTTCCGCTATCATTTTAGTAATCATTTATAATTATTATAAGCCCATTGAAGTAAATATTGAATTTCCGCATCAACCATCTCCTTATGTGATTTGGTCGTCTTAACTGAAGTCGTATTCTTCTTTGTTTCAGAAGAATGGCTTTGTGTCTGCTTAAACTTTTGCTCGAATTTTGGTGCTATTGCTTTCATAATATCTTTCTTTTATACAAAAGTAATGCAGTGTATTAACAAATATTAGGTGAGTTGAAGTGAGATTCACTTATTGCGAAGCTATAAGGTTTTTTTGTTATCTACCTTGTAGTGTTGTTTCTTATAACTTCATCTATGTTTTTAACTACTTATATACAGATTTTTTATGTATGTTTTGATGTTTATGTGATAACGTCGGCCAAATCGTACCGCTGCGTCGGATGAAACAGTACTGTCGCGTCGGATGAAACAGTACCGCCGCGTCGGAGTAAACAGTACCGCATGATGAGACTGTAATTTTTAATATAAATTTCATAATATTGCCCTGTCGATTAACACGTTAAGGAGTGGTATTATGGCTAATTCAAAAATTACAATGCTCAAATTAAAAACATTAATGCAGTATCTGGCCGCCGGCCGTTCCTATGAGCACATCTGCAAGCAACTCAACATGGGAAAGAGTACATTGAGTGACTATCGACAACGGGCGATAGCAACGGGAGAGAACTTTCAGGCATTAAGCCAACTTGATGACGCACAACTGAAAGCATTGCTACAGCCACCGGGGAACGGGAAAGGGAAAGATCCCCGTTTACTTGATCTGGAACCATTGCTTCCCGGAATCGTTAGCGAGTTAAGGGAACCGCACACCACGATGGAGTATCTTTGGGAACAATACATTAAAAGACATCCACACGGTTACAAGTTAACCCAGTTTAAGCAATACATAAGAGAGTATCGTAAAGCACACAACGTGGCCTACATGAATCCGTACCGTCCTGGAGAGGAAATGCAGGTTGACTTCGCCGGCGATGTGTTCCACATCCTGGATCCGGTAACGGAAGAAACCCGCGAGGTGTACATGTTATGTGCCATGATGCCATATAGCGGCTTCGGTTTTGGCTACTGGATGACCTCGACAGACATGGAGCACACGTTTCACGGCCTGTCCAGGTGTCTGGCTTACCTGGACTCGGCACCACTGATCGCCAAGAGCGACAACATGCGACAGTGGGTCCAGAAGGCCGACAGGTATGTTCCCACCTTTACCGAGACATGTCTGCAATGGGGTCTGCACTATGGCATCTGCATGGAAGCCACACGAGTGAAAAAGCCCAGGGACAAGGGACCGGTAGAGGGTATCGTGGACAAGTTCTACGACTATGTTTACCAGCGTCTCAAAAAGAGGGCCTTTCATGATGTCGACACCCTCAACGCCTACACGCTTACCCTTATCGACGAGTTCAACTCGAAGCTCTTTACCGGTCACACCCGAAGCCGCAGGGAGATTTACGAGAGTGAAGAGAGACCGGGCATGATGAGGCTTCCGGAGACACACTATCGCATACGGTACAGGAAAGAAGTGAGCGTTGGGCCCAACTACCATGTCAAGGTGGGTAGCGAACAACACCTCTACAGCGTTCCCTACACCTGCGTCTCGAAGAAAGCCATCGTTCTTTGGGATCTTGAAGAGATCGAGATCTATGTCGATAGCGAGCGGGTCGCCGTGCACAAGCGGGATTATGGCAATAAACCAACCACCCTTGAGCACCACATGCCGGAGAATCACCGGGCTTATCACCGTAGCAGGAACTGCGACGCCAAATCACTCCTTGACAGGGCATTGCTGGTAGGACCTGAAACAAGATGGGCCGTGGACAGGCTTCTCTCGAGCAGGATCTTCCCACAGCAGTCATACGGCAATTGCAACAACCTGCTTGCCATGGGTGTGAAATACGGGGAAGAACGGCTGGAGACAACATGCCGGATGATACATCAACAATGTGAGGCGGTTACTCTTGCAATGGTGAAGAACATCCTGCAAAACAATCTCGATCTGGCGCATAAGACAGGTACCGGAATGATCGTGTCATCCACTCCCGCGAACGATAAGGTCAGAGGTTCCAACCAGTATACCACGGTAACGCTTTGACACATGCACCATCATGAATAGCCAGGAAACAATCAATGTCCTTAACGGATTAAAACTTAGAGGCATGTCGGATGCCTTTGCATCGATGGTCGCCATGCCAACCCAGGAGCGTCCCGGTATCGAAATGGGTGCCGCCAGGATGGCTGAAGCCGAACAGATGTATCGTGTACACAAACGTACCGCAATGTTTATCAAGACCAGCAGGCTCAGGTACAATGCCTGCCTGGAAGATATTGAATGCTCTCTCGAGCGTAACTTCACAAAAGAACGTAAGCCCCCGATAAAATACCCATTTTAGCGAAAATGGTTTTTCCCGATCTTTGCCTGCAAACCTTTTTTTTATGAAGCCTGTAAGCAAAGAAGAATTCCTGGCGATACTGGAACGCCAACAGAAGAGCGGTTTAAGCATCAAGGACTTTTGTGCGAACGAGTCCTATACGGTCTCCAGCTTCCACTACTGGAAAACCAAGTTCGGACTCACCCGGCCCTATAACAATCATGCGCCGGATGCACCCACGGACATGCTGGCACCCATCAGCGTAAACCTGCCCGTAAAAGCCCCTGTACCCTCGCCGGCTTCATCCCCTCGCAGCAGTCAGGGAGAGATCAGGATCAAGCTGCCGGGAGGTATCCAGGTCAGCTTCATTGGTAGTGCCCAGGCAGAGATCGCGATCAATTTACTGAATCAAATCTGCTCACGCCATGTTCTGCCTGAATGATAACATGCGCTACTTCCTGTGCCCGGGAAAGACGGACATGCGAAAAGGGATGAACTCGCTCTGTGGTGTGGTTCAAAACCTGATGGGATATGATGTCCGCATGGGTGATGTCTTCATCTTCATCAATCGAAACCGTACGACCATGAAGCTTTTGCATGCGGAAGATGGAGGGTTGGTTCTGTACATGAAAAGGCTCGAGGAAGGTACCTTCCGCATTCCCACGTAC
>Ga0265294_10006830_pt1 | contig 13634 bp, 12 predicted proteins | sample MunlanPumphouse3_FD_192504 | JGI IMG/M metagenome (GOLD analysis project Ga0265294, IMG submission 192504) | Groundwater microbial communities from a municipal landfill in Southern Ontario, Canada - Pumphouse #3 | ecosystem: Environmental > Aquatic > Deep subsurface > Groundwater | place... | reverse complement strand
GCCTCTTCGTCGGCGAACCAGTCCGGATGATCCATCTCGATTGAGGTGACAAGAGCACCTCTGACCTTGTAGGAAAGAAAATGGTCACGGTATTCGCAGGCCTCGATGAGCATCTCATCTGTTCCCTGGAACACAGGTCCTCTTCCGTTGAGCTCTGAGCCGAACACTGCAAAGAACGGAAAGCTCTTCCGTGAGTCCTGGCTCAGAAGGTATGCAGCGGCGGCTGTAGTCGTGGTCTTTCCATGAGTTCCTGCCACAGCATAGGTCCGGCAGTTCTCGGAAAGGAATGCAAGAAACTGAGGATACGAGAAAAGCTTGATTGCGGGCACTGCCTTGGCAGCGGCCAGAACTGGGCAGCTGGAGGGGCTGAAGGCATCGCTGTACACAGCGTAATCGGCCTTCATGTCAAGATTCTCCGCTCCGAATCCCGACAGGAACGGCACTTTCTCGTCAATCAGGACCTGATCGGTCGGAAAGACCTCTGGGCTGTCGCAGCCAGTAACCTCTGCTCCTGCCCTTTTCAGAATGACAGCAAGGGTGGACATGCCTGTGCCCTTGATGCCTGTCAGAAAGAATCTGCTGCCTGAAAAATTCAATTCCAACCCCTTCATACACGAAAAGGACTGACAAGCAGTCCTTTTCAAGCAATCAGAATAACTGATTATTTTGCGTTCTTAAGCTTTGCGCTGCACTGCTTGCAGACCTTGGCAGCCTGTTCGTCGATTTTTGCATCGTACAGAACCTTGATTCCAGTTCTATTGCATACAGGGCAAGTGCCTCTGCCGTTGTTCTTCTGATCTCTTATCCCGAAACCTCTATGAGCTTTTGACATTGAACAATCTCCTTACCACGTGACTATACAAAATCATTTACGTTCTTGTCAAGTTTAAAACTTCCCAGCACCGAAGATAATGCAGCCTCAGATGAAGAAATCCAGTCCCATCGAGGCAGTGACCTTTGCCTTTGTTCCACTGTAAACGGACACAGGCATCTTCACTGCTAGATCGGCACGGAACACGTCAGTGTCCATGCCAAGGCCGAACGTCTGGCATGAAGAGCCGAAGAAGCCCCCAGCGAACGAACCGCTTCTCCAGCCTGCAAGAAGAGAAACGCTCAGATCAGGTGCAAACTGAAGTCTTATTTCGGTTCCGATGCATAGCTCGCTCTGGCGAGACTTCACGGAAGCGGCAGGAAGCACTACATCGTCAGAGGAATCAAGGAAAGCATTGTGCACCTCAATCCCGAAGCTTGGAACGACAAACAGGAGGCCAGCAGTCCTTGAATCGTACCGGCTTCCGCTGTAATGGATTCCTGCATTCATCGTCATCATCATTGCCCCCAGAGAGAAGCTTATGCTCTGCCCGTCGTTCATCTTTGTAAGCTCATCGAAAGTCAGACCGAACGAGAAATTGCCGAATTTAGCCATCGTACCAAGAGACAGCGAGACGAACTCAGAACCGAGCTTGGTATGGTAACGCTCGAAAAGCGTCTCCATGATATAATCCAAGAAAGTGCTTCTGTCATAAATGCTTATATTACTTCGCTCGGTGCAGTTGCCCCCATTGACAGTGAAGCCGAAAGCGAAGTTTTTCCATCCATAAGCCGCGGTAAGCTGAAGATCCGCTGCCGTGAGGGCATCGTATGTCCCATAGCTGCCGTCTTCGCTGATGCTCTTCTCATAAAGGAGGTTGGTCATCGTGATCGAAAGCGCAGCGTTGCTCCCGACGAAACGGACATTTCCGGAGACAGCGGGATCGCAGAGCAGCGGATTCGGGTCACCTGCGGCGAAAGCCTCGGGATCGATTGAATCAAGCCCTGTTGCGGTTAAGCCGAACGGTGAATCGCTTTCCCTGAACACCAGCGAAGCCGGGTTGTGATAGAAAGAAAGCGCACCGAGACTGTCTGCCATGCCAAGACCCCCCTGAGCTTCGCTTCGCATGTCAATTATTCGCACAGGAGCAGCGAAAGCAGCAAAAGAGAAAACAAGCAATGCCAGGCACCAGAAAGCTTTCTTCAAAAAATCACCTCGTCTTCAACGCCTTTGCAAGCTGGTCAGGGCATGAAGTGCTCTTGTAACCGCACTTGATGCCTTCAAGCCGCTTTACCACTTCGTCAGCCTTCATGCCGCGGCACAGGGCATCAAGACCCTTGTGGTTGCCGTCGCAGCCGCCTGCAAAGCGCACTGCCTGAACAGTGTCGTCGTCATCTATATCAATCATGATCTCAAATGCGCATATTCCATGCGGCTTGTAAACTATCGTTCTCATACGGCTGATAATATCAGAACTCTTTATAATCATCTAGTCCATCCATGGCTTTGCTGATACAATGAAAATCCATGAAGCAGCTATCGGATTTCATTTCAAGCAAGCATCCAGAGACCCTGATTGCAGGCCTCGAGTTTGACTCGCGCCGCATTGAAAAGAACTGGGCTTTCTTTGCATTCGCCCCTGTTTCTGGCGGCAGGCCAGGAGACCTCTTCATAAATCAGGCTATCTCAAGCGGCGCCGCAGCGGTGATCTGCCGCGACAGCGAACCAAACAGGGCTGCAATGGAATGCAACCCTGGCACAGAGTTCATCTTCACATCGAGCCCTCAGGCAGAATTCACACGCTGGTGCAGCATATTCTGGGACCGTCCTCAGGACAGCTTCCCGATCATCGGCGTAACAGGCACTGACGGCAAGACCACGACATGCAGCTTCCTCTATCAGATCCTGAACACGCTTGGAATCAGAACTGCCCTTCTTTCCACGGTGAGCATGGACAGCGGAAGCGGGATCAAAAGCTCTCCATACAGGCAGAGCACGCCGGAAGCGGACAGAATATTCTCTTTCCTGTCCGACTGCCGGGCCAGCAAGGTCCAGGCGGTGGTGATGGAGACCACAAGCCACTCGCTCTCCCCGCTTACGTCAAGGCTTTCACAGATATCTTTCGCAGGAGCCGTCTTCACAACTATTAGCAGCGAGCATCTTGAGTTCCATGGCACGCTTGAGAAGTATGTGGATGCCAAGATGAACCTTGCCCGCCAGACTTCACGTGAAGGATTCGTCATATATCCGTCATGTTCCCAGTATGGATCGCTTATAAGAAGCTCTTTCAAAGGAGACAACATCCAGCCATGCGACGTATCAAGCCTCACCATCCTTTCAAGGACGATTGACCAGACAGTCTTGCAGGAAGACTGCATGGGTGTATCATTCTGCTATGGACCTGAAGCATTCCTTCAGAATGCCCTGGAAGCCCTGATGGCTGCCCGCGCTTTCACAGGAAGGCAGATTCCCCTCTCGATTCTCTCGACCATCGTCCCAGTCCGCGGAAGGATGGAGACGAAAAGAACCACAAGAGGCGTATTCATCGTGGATTTTGCCCATACTGCCGATGCATTCTCAAGACTGTTCTGCTTCGTGAAGCAGATGCGGCCTCAGTGCAGGATTACCGCTGTATTCTCATCAGGAGGTCATAGAGATATTGATAAGCGTTCCAAGATGGGAATAATAGCTTCAAAGATGTGCAACACAATGATTCTTACAAGTGAAGATCCAAGGGACGAGGGGTTTGAGAAGATCACATCAGACATCCTAAGCAAAGCCGACACAAGAGACTGCAGCGTTCTTCTTGTTCCAGACAGGGCCGAGGCTATACGCAAGGCGGTGTCCATTTCGGCCCCAGGCACAGTAACGCTGCTTCTGGGCAAGGGACATGAAAAGACGATTGAATTCGAAAACGGCAGGAGCATTGCATGGAATGAATCCGAAGTGCTCGCAAGCGCATTGAAGGAGGCAGGGATTGAATAAGCCAGCACTGGTATTCGGAGGGAAGTCACCGGAACACGAAGTTTCGCTTTCAAGCGCATCCAATGCGCTGAAGCATATCCAGAAGGCAGAGGATTCTGAAGTCCTGCTGATCCTTATCCGAAAGGACGGGCAGTTCGTGCTTACCGATAGGATTGCTGAAGACGGCCCATCAGTGCCGCTCTGCGCCGTTCCTGGACAGGGGCTTGCATTCAGGGACACAGGAATAATCATTGGAATCAGCATCGCCTACCTGTTCGCCCATGGAACGAACTGCGAAGACGGCACGCTTCAGTCCGTATTCCAGTCCTGCGGCATCCCATACACAGGCTGCGGCGTCCTTTCAAGCGCACTGTGCATGTCCAAGACCGCCGCTTCAGAGCTGGCAAGCAGCATTGCTCCATCGGTTCCACGATTGTGCACCGCTGCCATGCCGAGCAAGGCGAGCCTTGCTGGAATCGGCCTTCCGATCATTGCCAAGCCCGAATGCTCCGGTTCCTCGGTTGGGATCTCAATCATTGAAACAGCATCCGAAGCCGAAATCGTACGTTCTTTCACTCTGGCAAGACAGTTCAGCCCTCTTGTCCTCTTCGAAAAGCTGGTGAAGCCATGCAGGGAATTCGAATGCGGAATACTGGAGCATCAAGGCCAGATCATTGCACTCAGAGTCTGCGAGCTTGTCCGAAGCAGGGATTTCCTCTCCTACGATGACAAATACAGATCCGGTTCCGATTACATTCTCTGCCCTGCCCCGATCGATGACAGCCTCCAGCATCACATTCAGCAGACCAGCATAAGGATATTCCAGAAACTCAGCTGCCGCGGCTTTGCCAGGATTGACTATCTGATGGACAGCATCACCGGCACAGTGTACTTCAACGAAGCAAATACGATACCTGGATTCACTGCAACAAGCCATTATCCTCGGATGCTCGAAGCATCAGGGATTGGCAAGGAAGAATTCATCAAGGACCTTAGAAAAGCCGCTTTTGATTTGCATTCAGAGCAGAATCAACTATAATGAATCCATGGGAAGCGTATTCTTTCATGTGGATCTTGACGCATTCTTCGCATCGGTAGAGCAGCGCAACCATCCCGAATACCGCGGGAAGCCCCTGATAATCGGGATGCCTGAGCGACGCAGCGTCGTGTCAACATGCTCTTACGAAGCCCGCAAGTTCGGTGTCCATTCGGCAATGCCCTCTCTTCAGGCACAGCGCCTCTGCCCTGACGGGATATTCATACCGGGCAATTACAAGGAATACCAGAAGGTCAGCCGGCAGGTGATGGACATTCTCAGGCGCTTCTCGCCTTCGGTTCAGCAGGTCTCCATCGACGAAGCATTCCTGGACATGACAGGCACGGACCTTCTGTTCGGGCCTCCAAGACAGGCCTGCGTCACTCTCAAGAAGGCTGTTTTCGACGAGACTGGGCTTACGGTAAGCGTCGGAGTAGCCCACAACCGCTTCGTCGCGAAGCTGGCAAGCGACTTCCACAAGCCGGACGGAATCTGCGCAGTCTCCCCATCCAAGGAAGAGATATTCATTGACAAGGTAGGACTTGCCAAGCTCTGGGGAATCGGCAAGAGTACATTGAGCACGATCCAGAGCAAGGGAATCCGCACTACGCAGGAAGTCAGGAGCCTCTCTCTCAGGCAGCTGGAAGGCCTTTTCGGAGACAATCTTGCATCGTATCTGTTCAAGGCAGTGCGAGGAATTGACCCGGGAATCTGCGAGCAGGAGACAAAGAGCCATTCGATCTCATCTGAGCAGACATTCATCGACGATGTCTACAGCGAAGAGACGCTTTCGGCGGTGCTGCTCCAGATGTCCACAGAGGTGATGCTACGGGCCATCGACGAGAACGTCATGCCAAGAACCATAGGAGTGAAGATTCGGTACGGAAGCTTCGAAACCACCACAGTCCAGGCAACCCCTGACGATGCGGTGCTCAACACCAATCAGGTCTTCGAGCAGGCACGCAGCCTGTTCCTGTCAAAGTGGAAGCGAAGCGAAGGCATCAGGCTGCTAGGGCTAGGGCTGTATCAGGTATACACCGGAGATGCCCCGATGCAAGGCGAGCTGTTCAACCAGACGGACCAGAAGCGACGGGCTCTGGACAAGACCATACTGACCCTCTCAAAGAAAGGGCACAGCATGAAGAAGGCCTCGACTCTTTCAAAGCCTGATGAAACTTAGTTCAGCTTGGCGGATATGATCAGATCCCTCTTCAGGTTCTTGAGCTTCTCAGACAAGGAAACCTTGTAGATATGAGGATTTATGAATCGCTTGTAGCTCTGGTGGAAACGAGCAAGGTTCGCCTTGACATCAGATCTTATCTCCGAGAGAGGCTTGAAATCCATGGTAATGCTGCCGTTCTCCATCACGCTTTGAAGAAGCGGCTCGATCGTTGCGTACTTGTCTTTCTTCATCTTGTACAGGTCGGTGTCGCTGAAAGGATGATAGAAGACATAGTCATTGCCCTGCTCGATCACCTCGTCATCAAGGGCTATGAGATCGCCCACGGCAAGAGAGTCGCTGTCATAGAAGCGGTAGACCTGCTTGATTCCAGGGTTCGTAGTCTTCTCGAAGCTGTTTGAGACCTTCAGCGAAGGCTGGAACGATCCATCGGAAAGCTGCTTTGCGGAAAGCTTGTACACGCCGTTGAGCGAGCTCTGCGTCCCTCCTGTGGCAAGATGAGTTCCGACTCCCCAGCTGTCGATAGGCACATGGTCAGAAACAAGAGTCTGGATAATATCCTCGGTAAGGTCGTTTGAAACGCAGATCGTGGCTTCGCCTAGCCCTGCATCATCGAGCTTCTTGCGGATGATCCTAGGAAGATACGAAAGGTCACCGCTGTCAATTCTGACGCCCATCTTCAGCCCTTTCTCTTTCTGCTCCAGCCCTACCTTTATTGCATTGTCTATCCCTGATCCCAAAGTATCATAGGTATCAATGAGCAGGATGCAATTGTTCGGGTAGATCTTTGCAAATGCCTGGAAGCTCTCAAGCTCCGACGGGAACGACATTACCCAGCTGTGAGCCATTGTGCCGCCTGTCGGGATTCCATACTGCTTGGCTGCGAACGTGTTGCTTGTAAGAGCTGCTCCGCCGATGTAAGCTGCCCGGCTTGCACTGTTGGCACCGTTCTCGCCCTGGGCTCGCCTGAGGCCGAACTCCATCACGGCGGTATCGCCTGCAGCTAGGCACACACGGGCGCTCTTTGTAGCGATCAGAGTCTGGAAATTGACAGTGTTCAGAAGCAGTCCCTCGATGAGCTGGCAGTCAATAAGGCTGCTTCGCACGCGAACAAGCGGCTCCTGAGGAAACACCACGGAACCTTCCTTCATCGCCCATACCGAACCGGTGAATCGGTACGATTCAAGATAGCTCAGAAACGGCTCTGAGAACTGATGCAGAGAGCGAAGATATTCAACATCCTCCTTGGAGAACCTGAAATCCTCAAGTGCCTTCAGAAACTCCTCAAGGCCGGTGAAGACCGCATATCCTCCGCCGAACGGATTAGTCCGGTAGAACATGTCAAACACAACCTCAGGGTTGTTGTCGGAGAGGAAGTACCCCTGCATCATAGTAAGCTCATAGAAATCAGTGAACAATCCTGAAACTGCCATCTTTCTGCCTCCAGAATAGAAAACCGCCGGCAAAGCCGACGGTCCGCATTAAATAAAAACCTATTTCGTAATGATATCGAATCCGCAGAGTGGAACAAGCGCGTCAGGGATGCGGATGTTTCCTTCCTTGGTCTGGTAGTTCTCCATGATCGCCACCATAGCCCTTGAAAGAGCAACAGCCGTGCCGTTGAGCATATGGACGAAACGCGTCTTTCCATCATCATCCTTGTAACGGATATTGAGGTTGCGCGCCTGGTAATCGGTGCAGTTGCTAGTCGAAGTGACTTCGCCGTATTCACCGCTGTCACCACGGCCAGGCATCCATGCCTCGATGTCGAACTTCCGGTAAGCCGGAGCTCCGAGATCTCCCGTGCATGTGTCAACAATGCGGTAGGCAAGCCCAAGCCCTCCGAAGATCTCCTCTTCGATGCCAAGAAGCTCCTTGTGGAAGCCGTCGCTGTCCTCCGGGAGGCAGAATATGAACATCTCAAGCTTGGAGAACTGATGGACGCGGTACAGACCCTTGGAATACTGCCCTGCGCCGCCGGCTTCACGCCTGAAGCAATGGGAAAGACCAGTGAACTTGATGGGAAGATCCTTCTTGTCGATGATCTTGTCTTCCATATATCCGCCAAGGGTGATCTCGGCAGTTCCTACAAGGCATGTTCCAGTGCCCTCGACCGTATAGATATTGCTTTCTGCCCCACGCGGGTTGAATCCTGTTCCAAGAAGAACCTCTTCCTTGGCAACATCAGGAGTGATCATCGGCATGAAGCCATGCTTCATCACGATATCGATTGCATAGCGCTCCAGGGCCATCTGGAGAATCACAGCCTTGTTCTTTATATAGTAGAACTTTGGGCCGCTTACCTTGGTTGCAGTATCGAAATCAAGAAGATCAAGGCTCTGGCCGAGCTGGACATGATCCAGCGGCTTGAAGTCGAATACAGGAGGCTTGCCGACGAACTTGACAGCAGTGCTGTCCTTGTCTTCCTTGCCTATCGGTGCATCCGGGTGAGCATAGTTCGGAATCTGCCTTGCCTTGAGATCGAAGACCGAGTTGATCTCTTCAAGCCTTGATTCGGCAATTGCGATATCGTCCTTGAGCTTCTTGCCCTCTGCAATAAGGTCGGAACGCTTTGAATCATCCATCTTGGACCTCATAAGCGAAGCAATCTCATTGCGTCTTGAACGCATCGCCTCAACGCTCTGCATGTCATCAGACCTTTCATCCTGAAGCTTGATCACTTCATCGACATCGCAGTTCATATAGCGGTTCTTGATATTCTGGGCTATTTCATCCCTTCTCTGCTTGAGTTCTCTTAGATCTATCATTCAGAAACTCCTTGGTAAGCAATATTACTACAAAAACGGAGCTTGATAAAGCAATTTTCACCTAATCGAATCAGAGTAATCAAGAATTCCTGATTCTATGGCCTCTGCCATCTTCACGGCAAACGCATCAGAACCAAGTGAAAGCACCTCTTCGGGGTTGGAGATGAATGCAGCTTCGACCAGAGCAGACGGCATTGCAGTACAGTTGAGAACATAAAGATTTCCCTCCTTCAGCCCTCTTCTGTTCATGTACGGAAAGCCTGAAGCGATTGAATCGACAATCGCCCTTCCAAGCCTGTCTGACATCAGAGCGCACTCCTGGCTCGCCTTCTCGCGGGAAAGAGAAGCGAAGCGGAACCCTATTCCAGCTGGAGTGCTTTCATTCAGGAAGTCGATGACCTTGTCGTTGCGTGCCGTGTAGACTTCGAATCCGGAAGCCTCGCTTGCCTCAGAGCTGTTTGCATGAATCGAAACGAACAGAGCAGACTTTCCTTCCGGCCAGAGCGCAGAATTGGCAATAACGCATCTCTGCTCAAGCTCGACGAACACGTCTGAATCACGGGTCATAACAACTTCAATCCCATCATCGGAAAGAAGATCGCGCAGCTTCAGTGCGATGCTGAGAACAGCATCCTTTTCATTAAGCCCATTGCCTACAGCTCCAGGATCATGACCGCCATGACCTGGATCGATGACAACAAGCCCGACGGCATGATTGAACGGCCCTTCTGCCGCAGCAGAAGGAAGAATCGCAAGCAAGACAAGAGCAAAGACTATGAGAAAGCGCTTCATCAGCGGTCCTCAGGCTTTCTGAAGCCCTGGCACAGCTTGTCATAGTCCGTCTTGTACAGGGAAAGCTTGGGCTTGACTTCCTCTCGAAGCAGTCTTGCCCTGCAGTGATAGGGCCAGCGTTCGAGATAATTGCGACCGCCGACCTGCCGCATTCCAAGGACCTTGGCATAGCAGCGGTCGATGCCATCGCATTTGGAAAGGTCCTCAATCGCATTCAGCTTGGACCTCAATTTCACCTGGAGGCTGTTAGAAGCCACGACAGGAAAGCCGAAGAGCCAGCTGCGGGTTCCGAAGTCAAGAGACTGCCAGTAGGATGAATGAATCCGCTCATCCATCCCCCTCAGACGCTGGAAAACAGCGCGCTTGTAAAGCCCAAGTCCCCAGAATGGATAGAGGGTATCGTAGAAATGACATGTATCGAAGCTTCCGTCGGGGCAGAAGCACTGGGTCCTGATCTCATTTCTGACACTTGAATCCGGGACTCTTAGAGTCGGGACCACTTCGTCCTTCTGGTTCTTCACTACAGGAGTTATGCAGCAGATCTGAGGGTTTGCCCTAAGAGCATCAATCAGTGCTCCGCCATCGAACCGAAGAAGCTGCGCATCGCTGCGAACGACGAGGAAATAAGTTGAATAGCATTCGGTGGCCATCGCATTGATCCTAGCGGCCATCGAAACCGGACGGTTGAATACAAGGTAAGTGATGTCAGGATGGGCTTCAGTGAGACGATCAAGCTTCTCCTTGTCATTGTTCAGGGCAACGTGAATTGAGAAATTCATGTTGTTCTTGTACCAATCAATCGCCTGAAGCATATCATCAGTGCTGCCTTTGTCCTGGATAATCACGCAAAGCAGTTCTTCCTTGTGAAGTCTGTTTATTACCGATCCGATGTTCTGGCTTCTATGAATGATGCTGTAATCGCTTTTCATAACACAAGCATAACCAAAAAACCAAGATCAAACAATCCTTATGCACAGGCTCATCTTCTCAAAAAACGAGGAAAGCGGACTGTCGGCATTGTAGAACACTGCGGTGCAAGGCTTGCGCCAGTGGGAATCGAACCATATCTTTCCGCCGCTGTATTCCTGGGAATCGAAGAGATTCACCCAAGTGCCCTTCGGAAGCATAACTGATCGTCCCTTGGCTCCTCTTTTCAGAACTGGGGCTGCAATGAGCTCACTCCCAACCATGAATTCATCAGTGCAAGCTTCCGACCAGGACTCTGGATATATTGATTTTATGGATCGGACTATTGCCAGGCCTCTGCTGCTCGCTTCCTTTTCACAAAGCTGAAGATAAGGCTTGAGGACCCTATGGACCAGCGACCAGTAGGAAAGGATATCCATGACCTGCGGGGAATCGCCAATTGCATCAAGGCATCTGGAAGAGAATAGCATGACAGGAAACATGCACCCTAGCTCAGTCCATCGCACCAGAAGCTCGGCTGTCATGCCTGCGCTGCTCCCGCCTATCTCGGAAAAGGATACAGGCAAGCCGGAATCACCGAGGCAGAGAACCGAAGGGATCACCGAAGCAATTCCATTCTGGGCTGACCAGTCTGATGACAGAGCCCCGGAAACAACATTGCGCCAGCCAAGCGCATTCCCGGACACATCGTAGAACCGCACATCTCCTTCTGACTCGGAAGAGAACCAGACTCCTCTGCACTGCTTTTCGGGCTCATTGCGCTTCCATAGCCCTGCAATCATAGCCTTGTGAGCCGAAGCCAGATCCAAGATCTTCCTGGCATCGGATTCATCGTCGAAGCCGATGACGGCTCCATCATATATCCATTGCGGAACAGTTATTCCCATTACATCACCTTGCAAAAAACTGCTCGAGAAGCATGTCGCTCATGCCTCTCTGAGAATGAAGATTGTCATACTCTTCATGGAAGATGCTCGGAGTGCTTCTCTTCAGTGAATCATTCTCCTGAGAAAGGAGCCTCGTTATTTCCGATGCGATATTCTCTGCCACTACATCCGACAGGCAGACTATCATGTACGCAGAAGGAGCTATGAACCTTGAAATGCACTTTATGCTCGAATACATGTAAAGCGCTGCCCTTCTCACAATCTCCAAAGCCTTCGGATCTCCATCAATAAGCGGCTTCTCCAGATTGAAGAACAGCGAATTCTCATCTGACTGGCCGTCAAACTCTCGGCTGACCTCGAACAGGTACGCCTGAAGGCATCCGCGAAGCCCGCATGTGCACAGCGGCCCGTCGAAGTCCAGAGGAAGATGCCCGGCCTCGAAGTTGGTTCCATCGGACTCTAGGAAAATCCTTCCTCTATGACCGACAAGCGTGCCATTTACTCCGGAACGAAGCAGGAACGTGAACAGCGAGCCATCCTTTAGATTGCTGTGATTGTATGTATCGAATGCGAAAGCCGAACAGTTATTATGAACCAGAACCGGCAAATCAAGAGCCTTTGAAAGAGTCGCCATGAGCGGGTAATTGGAAATCCCCTTGATTCTGTGGTAATAGACAATGACTCCGGAGTGCACATCGACCTTCCCTGCCGCCGCGACACCGACTCCGATGATCTTTTCCCTTTCAATGCTTTTCGCTGCTATTGCAGAATTCACCATCACGACTATCTGCGACACGACATGATCGATATCGAAGTCGGATGGAATATTGAAAAGATCGCAGAACACCCTGGAACCATTGAAATCGAACACTCCAAGAGATATGCATGATGCCCAGAACTCGACGCCGATCGTGTAAAGCGCACCAGGACAGACGGTGTAGCGAAGAGGCTTGCGCCCTTTCTTCGAATCGTTCTGCATTGTTGCTTTAATGCATGGCCTTATGAGCCCCTCATCTTCAAGCGAACTGACGATCCTGAATACAGAAGGCGCCTTGAGACCGGTGGTCTTCACCAAGTCAGACTGCGAAGCCCCGCCAGAAAGACGGCTTCTATAGATTCCTGAAAGAATAAGGTTTCTGTTATGCTGTCTGATATCAACAGTTCGGAGCGGGTTTGCTTCCATATGAACACTTCCTTAACAGAACTATATTCCACCTTGAGGACAAATATCCATAGAAAACAGAATTATCTTTCAATTTTGTTTCCACTTTCAATAATCGAAGTGAAAACAATAACCGCCACCATGCATCCGATTCCAAGAACAGGGAGTGCCTTGAAGCTCAACGAATTGAACACCAGACCCATCAGAGGGGGCACGCATGTCGATCCGACGTAGGCCGCAGCCATCTGCTGGCCGATGATCTTTGGAGAGACTTCCGACCCGAAGCGCCGTGGCGTCCTGTGAATCATGTCAGGATAGATCGGGCCCATGCCCATGCCTGCTACAAACACTATTGCAAGGCCTATCTGCTGCGAAGAAGCGAAAGGCAGACAGGCAAAGCCGGCAGCAGCCAGCCCAGCACCTATATAGATAAGCTTCTTTACTCCCGTGCGTTCTGCAACCAATCCTGAGACAAGCCGCCCGCAGGTGATTCCAAGAAAGACTGCCGAAGATGCCCTTGCTGCAAAGACTGCATCGCTTCCAAGAACCTGAGTGAAATAAGTGGATACCCATATGAAGCTAGTTCCCTCTGCAGCGCAGTAGAACAGGAAGCTTAGCATTGCAAGATATCGGGTCCATGGCTTCGACCCACCAGAAATCACCTGCTTGGAATCGGAGCCGCCTCTGCCCTCCTTCCATAGTGGAATTGACAGGAACTGAACAAGGCACAGGGAAAGCTGGACAGCAGCGATTGTCCTGTATCCGCCTCTCCAGCTTCCACGGGCCATGAATGCGCCCAGGATAATAGGACCAAGCGTCGCCCCGATTCCCCAGAAAGCATGAAGGAAAGACATGTGCCTCGCCTGGAAATGCAGAGCAACGTAGTTATTCAGAGCCGAATCAATGGCACCACCGCCAAGGCCAAGGGCAATGGAAATAGGAATCAGAAGCCAGAAATTCCCGCAGAACGAGTACAGGACCAGAGCAATGCCGGTAAGAAGAGTCGAGAATGCAATTGTCTTTCCCGTTCCAAGATGCCTGTTGAGCCACATCGCGGCAAGCGATGAAACCACAGTACAGCCGCTTGCAGTGAAGCTCAGGATCCCT